>ERZ824480.558-NODE-558-length-46697-cov-3.905279_pt1 | contig 46697 bp, 39 predicted proteins | sample MGYA00519861_ERZ824480 | MGnify/ENA primary metagenome ERZ824480 (study PRJEB31778, sample SAMEA3449152) | human gut metagenome | biome: human gut; feature: human-associated habitat; material: faeces | place: United Kingdom | collected 2010/2012 ... | reverse complement strand
CTTGCATGTGTTAAGCACGCCGCCAGCGTTCGTCCTGAGCCAGGATCAAACTCTCTATAAAATTTAATTTATAGAGCTTTGCTTAGCTCTTTAAGTTCGAAGTTCTTAAAAACTCGTTGTTCGTATTTTGTAAAGGTATAGTTCTCAAATTAATTTGACAATTAATGAGCCCTGTATTCATTACAGCTATTCAATTTTCAAAGTGCGCCTCGCTTACTCGCGGGAATTTTATTATACCACACTCTATCCCGTTTGTCAAGCACTTTTTTCATTTTTTTGCCGGCCTGACTTTCCGAGGTTTCCCCTCGCCGGCCGACCTATTTATATTATCACATCTCTTCCCGTTTGTCAAGCACTTTTTTAAAAAATCTTAATAATTTTTATCTTGATTTAATTTGCGATACATAATATAATAATAGAAGTAACTTTTAGGGAGGATTTTTAATGATTGAAATGTTAAAGGTAATTTTCCTCGGCATCGTTGAAGGCATCACCGAATGGCTTCCGATCTCGAGCACGGGGCACATGATACTCGTGAATGAATTTCTGGGCACGAAGGACAGCTTTTTAACGACCGACGTTTTCCTTTATGTTATACAGCTGGGCGCTATATTGGCTATCGCGACGCTGTATTTTCACAAGCTCAACCCCTTCTCGCCGAGAAAGACGCGCGAGGAAAAGAACGCGACCTGGCAGATGTGGTTCAAGGTCATCATCGCGTGCGTGCCGGCCGCGGTCATCGGTCTTTTGCTTGACAAGCAGATGCAACACTTTGAAAACCCGTTCGTAATAAGCGCTACACTTATTATATACGGTATCGCGTTTATTATAATCGAAAACCGCAGAAAAAAAGCGACCTGCACGGACATTTCGAAGCTCTCGTACAAAACGGCGCTTCTCATCGGCCTTTTCCAGGTGCTCTCGATCGTTCCCGGAACGTCGCGCTCCGGTGCGACTATCTTAGGCGCAATCATCCTGGGGCTCTCGCGCGAGGCGGCAGCGGAGTTTTCGTTCTTCCTCGCTATTCCCGTTATGTTCGGAGTGAGCTTTTTAAAGCTCGTGACCAACGACTGCATAATGACCGGTTATGAGTGGGCTCTTCTGATCGTCGGCATGGTCGTGGCGTATTTAATTTCGCTCGCCTCGGTCAAGTTCCTGACCGACTATGTTAAAAAACACGACTTCAAGGTCTTCGGCTGGTACAGGATCGTGCTCGGTATAATCGTTATCATAGCGTTCACATTCTTCATTAAATAAAAATAACGCGGGGTGACCCGCGTTATTTTTTTAGCAATATTCCCGCGAAAGCGAACGGCGCAATGTCCGAAAGAATGACGCATCTTCCCGATATTTTACCGGTGCACGCGAAAAATTCGGCCTCCCTATATTCTTCGTCAAGCTCGATGACCGGATTTTCGGCCGTGTCCGCGAAAATGTTAAAGAGGCAGACCGTCATAGCGCCCGAATCCCTCTTCGCCATAATATAAAGGTCGGGATTTCCGTATGAGTAGGCCGGGAGGCACTTTCCCGTCATCAGCTTCACCGCGTGAGCGATCTGGCCGGAGCGCGCATAGCTTCTGTATATCAGGTCGTTTCCGAAATATGCGTCAAAATTGAGCACCGTAAAAACGTGCCCCGAGCCGTTTCTATAAACGAACACCGCCGGGATCTCGTCACCGTCGCCGGAAATGAACCGGCTTAATACGGTGCAGTTTTCTTTAAGCGTTAATCTGTAGGCATCGACTCCGCCGGGTGTGTTCACTTCGTTGCCCGACTCAAAGCGTTCGCACTCGGCGTGCACCTGTTCTCCCATCTTAGCGATGCCGACGTCGATTCCGCGCCCGGATAAGACAGCGGCCGCGCGCATATCGATTATGACGCCTTTTTTAAGCTCCTCCTCCGGCACGGCCTTTATATTTTCGTCGAACGCGGCAGAGCAAACACCGCGCCCCGAATACACCGTCGGGACCGAGCAATCCGAAAGCATCTTCGATGCCGGCGAGAACATCACCTCATAGACAGCCGCTCCCCGTTTCGCCTTCTCCGGCAGAACCATCGTCTTTAATTTATCGGGCGACTCATAGACCCTGACACCGACCGCCGGCTTTGCCGACGCGTTTTTTTCTATCCATTCGTACGCCTTTTTGTTTTTCACATGGCGGTCGGTATAGCCCGTTTCATTGTCCGCCCTCGACCAGTAGTCGATCGCGTATTTCAATATTCCGTCGGTCTTTCCGTCAGCACGCATCGCGATGTCGAAAAGCTCCAGATACGACGACGGGCACCAGTGGCGCGGACGGGGATATGTGTCCCCCTCGGCGAAAACCTCCGCGTCCGATGTGCAGAAGCTTTTTTGCATTCTCTCAAATTCGATCACGTTCTGGAGACGGCTGTTATTAAAGTGCCTGTCCACCGCCCAGTACGGCGCGCCGATGAGGCGGAAAAACGGCCTTGTGCCCCCGGCAAACGCACGCGCGACCTCCTCCGGAAGAGCGCCGTCGACTCCCCAGCTTGACATACACGAGCACTGACCCATACGGACGGCCGGGTTCACGCTGTCGACAGCCTCCCTCATCGCTTTCGCGAAAGCGATGAGGCTCTCGCCGTTCGCTCTCATCCACGCGTCGCGGTATCGGTTTCCGCCGCCCGTGAGCGCTTTTTCCCTTAACTTCTCCGGCGTTATGTCTTCTCCCAGAATTTCGCCGATCCTTTTCATATGGTGCTCGCAGGTGCACGCAATGTCGCCCGTCTGGTGGCCGAAGCGAAAGTCGTCGTCGAACATGATAAGGTCTGCCCCGCACTCCGCGATTTCCTTAACATACTCCTGCATAAAGCGGATAAAGTTTCCGTCCGCCGGGCAGTTGGCATCGGCCGCCTGCCCGTTCGCTCCGCGAATGCGGGTAAAGCCCGTTTCGCTGTCCGGCAAAAAGCTCCATATCCATGCGCCGGCCTCAAGGTTATGCGACTTAAAAAATTTGCAGTTTTCCTTTAATATATCAAATTCCTTTTTGCGCTTTTCTTTATTTACGATGTGAGTGCCGAGCGAAAGAAACACCCTTTCGGCGCCGATGCGCCCAAGCTCCGATAAAACGAGCTCTCTTCCTCCGCTCTCGCGGTCTACCCGGTTATTTATCACGGGCACAGAAATTTTATACATTTTCATTTCCCCTTAAAAACGCTTTGACTTCATTATAGCTTATACGGCTCATATTTTCAATGCAATATCGTGTCAATTTCCGGCGGGAAATGAGACGGAAAATAATAAGAACAATAACACAGCTATCACCGGCTCCGATGTGACAAAAATAAGCATTCTCAAAATTTTAAAAAGGTTCTTCTCTTTTGGTGTATAAAAAAGGTGGCATCACGAAAGTGATGCCGTTCTTATATTCCAGCCGAGCTTTAATGTGTATGTAAATTCGATTTCAAAATTTTCTCCGCCGGACGAAACCAAATATCTGTCCGTTCCCGATAAAAGCTGCGGAGTGTGCCTTATGACCGAAATTTCCGGGCGCTCCCCCGCTCCCAGGAACTTAAGTGCCAGCAAAAGCTCGTCCTTTGAAAAGTCAGACGGTTTTTGCGGCGTGATTTTTTCATCAATCGTGGCAAATGAGTCCTCGACTATCTCGCCGCGCTGATCTGTATATGTTACATCATACGTCCCCGTCACGCGGACAGACTCATTTTCATCCTCCGCAATGGCGCGGACGGTCAGCACCTTTTCGTCCTCATCTTCTTCGCAATTTAAGATCTTGCATTTTAATATTGAAAACTCATTCGTCACGCCGACAAGGTTTTCGCCGAAGCGTTCTGCCAGAATGTCCTCTTTTATCAGCTCAAGCTCCGCCCCGTCGCCGCCTTTGCAACCCGACAGCGCCAAAAGTGCCGTCAGCAAAAAAATAACAAATTTCTTCATTTTTCATCTCCGCGTTTTTTTCGATTATATCCGACACAGCGTAAAAAATCCGTAAAAAATACCCTCGTATTTTATCGCGCGGACGGGACAGATTAATAAAAGAACGGAGCGTGATTTTTTTGAAAAAAAAGCTTATATTGATTTTGTCCGTTTTTATGCTGACTTATGTGATTTCGGACTCATATTCCAAAGAAAAAAGCGTTTTCGCGCTCGCCGGGCACGACTATGTGCTCGGCGGAAGCGTCGTCGGGATAAAGCTTTACTCAAAAGGCATCATCGTGGTAGACTTTGAGGACTCGGATAACTGCCCGGCACTTCGCGCCGGCCTGAGGCGCGGCGACACGATCATCTCCGCCGGCGGCACCGAGGTAACTGATACGGACTCCTTTTTATATGCCGTCGCCGCATCGGGCGGAAAACTGCCCATCACCTTCGAGCGCGGAGGGAAAATAATATCATCGGAGCTCATTCCCAAATGTGACCCATCGGGGCGCCTTTTGGCAGGTATGTGGGTGCGCGACAGCGTCGGCGGCGTTGGCACGGTCACATTTTACTCCCCGTCGGAGGGTAAAATGGTAACGCTGGGGCATCCCGTGACGGATTCGGACACCGGAAAGAGCTTCACCGTGCAAAGCGGCGTCATCACCGGGTGCGAGATACTTTCCGTCGGCAGGAGCACGCCCGGCGCGCCGGGCGAGATATTCGGGCGGTTTGCTGATGAGGAAAACGTGCTCGGCCAAATCACCGAAAACACCGAAAGAGGGCTCTATGCATCTGCAGCCAAAATCCCCGACGACCCGGTATATATGAAGATCGCCCCGGCAAGCGAAGTAAAAAGCGGCGGCGCGCTCTTGTATTCGGACATTCGCGGAAACGGAGTTGAGCCTTACACCGTCTCTATTCAGAAGCTCTATTCCTCATCGGGGAGCGATCTTTTAGTCAAGATCACCGACCAGAGGCTTCTGGACTTCTCCGGCGGAATCGTACAGGGCATGAGCGGAAGCCCAATCGTTCAGAGCGGAAAAATTGCCGGCGCGCTGACGCACGTTTTCTTGGACGACCCGACCTCCGGCTACGGAATATATTCCGAAAAAATGGCGTCGTAAAAAAAGCTTGAAATCTTTCCTTTTCTATGCTATACTTTTAATATCACAGGGTGATAAAAAGGAGGAGCACTAATGGAAAAACGCAATAATAAATTCTATTTAAATGGCGAGGAATTTCGCATTAAAGGCGGCTCATTTCACTATTTTCGCTGTCTTCCCGAGTATTGGGACGAAATCATGAAAAAAATCCGCGGTGCCGGCTTAAACACCGTCGAGACCTACACCGCTTGGAATATGCACGAGCCGAAGAAAGGCATTTTCGATTTTTCCGGGATGCTGGATCTTGTCCGATTCATCCGTCTTGCCGAGGAAAATTCTCTTAAGGTCATTTTAAGGACGGGGCCTTTCATCTGCGCCGAATGGGAAAACGGCGGCCTTCCCCCGTGGCTTTTAAAAAAGGAGTATAACATAAAATTCAGGTGCAATTCCCCGGAATATATGCGCCATCTTAAGGACTGGTTCGGCGTGCTTTTGCCGAAAATCCGCCCCTATCTTGACACGAACGGTGGCAACATCATCGCCCTCGCTCTCGAAAACGAATACGGCTCCTTCGGCGACGATTTTTCCTATCTTGCCGAGATAGAAAAAATCTATCGCGAAAACGGCATCTACTGTCTTCTTTTCGCGGCGGACGGGCACAGCAAATACTACCTTTCGACGGGCAAGAACTCGCCCGAAATTCTCTCCGGAACCGACTTCGCCGGTGACGGAGGCATCGATAAATTCCGTGATGTGTTGCTCTACGACGGCGATTCGCCCTATTTTGCCTCCGAATACTGGGCCGGAAATTTCACGGATTGGGGCTTTCCCGAGTGCACACACATTGAGGACGACACAGTGCGCGGCGCTGTCCGCGATTTTGACAGGCTCGGGGCAAGCTATAACATTTATATGATCTACGGCGGCACCAATTTCGGCTTCACAAACGGAGCTCAGTGCAACATCGGCGGCTATCATCCGGTTACAACAAGCTATGACTACGATGCTGCAATAAGCGAATGGGGCGGCTACACCCAAAGATATTTTGACATTAAGGGCGGCGATAAAACGCCCGTTCCGCCGTCGCCTCTCCTTCAAAGTCCCGGCGAAGTGAAGCTCACAGAGTCCGCTTCGCTTTGGAGCAATCTTTCAATAGGGAAGCATTTTAAGAGCGTGACAGTCGAGCCCATGGAGGAATTTGACCAGAGCTACGGCTACATATTATACAGAAAAACCGTCGATTACGATGCGGACATAAACTGCATTAAATTAAAAGGCATTGCCGACCGCGCGCACGTTTTTGTCAACGGCGTGCTCTCCGGCATCCGTATGCGCGACTCCGACACCTCCGAAATCAAGCTTTCCGAGTGCTTAAAGCCCGGCGACACGGTAGACATTCTTGTCGAAAACCTCGGCAGAATCTGCTACGGAGAGGAAACCTATTTGGGCGACAGGAAGGGCATCACGGAATCTGTCATTTTCACGCAGGTCTTCCCCGACGGGAGTGTGCGCTTCCCGGGAAAAATCGTTTTTAATTGGGACATCACGACGCTTGAGCTCCATGACCTTTCCGGCGTGGCATTTAAAAGCGGAGCGCCGGAAAGCTTTCCGGCGTTCTTCAAGGGGCGTTTTAAGGCGAAGGGTCAAGCCTCGTGCTTTCTGCATTTTGACAATTTCAGAAAGGGCGTCGTCTGGATTAACGGCTTTAATATCGGGCGTTACTGGGAGATCGGCCCTGTCAATGCTCTCTATGTTCCCGGCGCTCTCTTAAAAGATGATAACGAGATCGTGATATTTGAGACGGACTCTCTTCGCGGCGAGCCGTCAGTCACGCTCACGGACGTCTGCGGAATTCCCAACCATCACGAGGAAATAAAAGTGTGATGCTGCCGCCTTTCTATATTCAAAAATCAATGACATTCCCTTGTGGCACACCGAAATTCCAACCGAATAGCGCAAACTAAAGGCGCACAGAAATTTCACTTTCTGTGCGCCTTTTTATTATTCTTCCGATGCAAACTGGCTGTTATAAAGGTTTGCGTAAAATCCGCCCTTTTTTAACAGCTCGTCGTGCTTTCCCTGCTCTATGATATTTCCGTCCTTCATAACCAAGATCAGATCCGCCTCGCGGATGGTCGACAGACGGTGAGCGACGATGAAGCTCGTTCAGCCCTTCATTAAAGCGGCAAACGCAGACTGAATTTTGATCTCCGTTCGCGTATCTATAGAGCTTGTCGCCTCGTCCAGTATCAGCATCGGCGGCAGGCAGAGCATTATCCTCGCGATGCAAAGAAGCTGTTTCTGTCCGGCGGACAAATTGTCCCCGTTTTCCACAATATGAGTATTATATCCGTCCGGCAGACGACGGATAAAAGAATGCGCGTGCGCGTTTTTCGCCGCGGCGGTAATCTCATCGTCCGTCGCGTCCGGCTTTCCGTAGGCGATGTTGTCGCGCACCGTGCCGGATTTTAACCACGTGTCCTGGAGCACCATGCCGAAGCTTTGACGAAGCGATTTTCTCGTGCAGGTTCTGATGTCCTTCCCGTCGACTCTTATGCTTCCCTTACCGACATCGTAAAACCGCATAAGAAGGTTGATAAGCGTCGTCTTTCCGCATCCCGTCGGGCCGACGATGGCGATACGCTCGCCCTTTTTAACGTCGAGCGACACATTTTCGATGAGCGGCTTATCCGGGACATAGCTGAAATACACGCTATCGAGGCTAACGGTCGACGCGTCCGAAAGAACATAAGCGTCTTCCGAGTCCGGGACCTCCTCTTTCTCGTCAAGAAGCGCGAACACACGCCTTATTGATGCCATCGCGTTCTGAAGCTCGGTCACGACTCCGCTAATCTCGTTAAACGGCTTTGCGTACTGGCTGGCATAGCTCAAAAATACGCTGATCTTACCGATCGAAAGCCCGTAGCCGGCGCCGAAAAGCGCGGCGACCAGGCTCACCGCGGCGTAAACGATGTTATTTACAAGGCGCGTGCTCGGGTTGGTGAGGCTTGAGAAAAACGTCGCCTTAAAAGCCGCGCTTTTTAATCGCTCGTTCACCTTGTCAAAACGTTCGAGGGTCGAATCCGACCTGTTATATGCGTTTATCACGCGCTCGGAATCGATGATCTCGTTGATAAGCGCCGTCTCCTCGCCGCGAACGGCCGCCTGATCGGTGAAATAGCGGTGCGTTTTGCCGGCGATGAACGAAGCCGTGAAGAGCGACAGCGGTGTTAAGATGACCACGATAAGCGTTATCGAAACGTTGTAGTAAAACATTATTATCAAAATGCCCAAAATGGTGATGATTCCCGAAAAAAGCTGGGTAAAGCCCATCAAAAGTCCGTCCGAAAAGGTGTCCACATCCGCGGTCATTCGGCCGACAAGGTCGCCCGTCGGGTGAGAGTCCAAAAACGAGAGCGGAAGACGGTGAATCTTTTTCGCCATTTCGTTTCTTAAATCCCGCGAAACGGAATATGTGATGCGGTTGTTGCATATCGCAAGGAGCTGCTGCGAGACGGCGCCGATGAGCGCCGCGATCCCGATTTTTAATATAAAAAGCAAAACTCCCGAAAAATTAACGTTTCCGCCAACCATAAAGTCGATCGCCTTGCCCGAGAAAACGGGTATCAGGAGCGTGCACAGCGCGGAAAGCGCGGCGAAAACAACGCTCATGATGACGAAAAAGAGATACGGCCTGATGTATGATAAAATGCGTTTCCATTCGCCTTTCTTCTTTGCCATATCACTCACCCGCCTTTCTTTCGGTGCTTTCGTAAATTTCTTTATAGACGGCCGATGTCGCCAAAAGCTCCTCGTGCGTGCCGAGGCCGGCGCATTCGCCGTCGTCCAATACCATGATCTTGTCCGAGTGCATAAGCGTCGTCGCCCTCTGACTCACGATAAAGAGCGTGACATTGCCCGAAAGCGAGCGAAGCGCTTTTCTGAGCGCCGCGTCCGTCGCAAAGTCGAGCGCGGACGAGCTGTCGTCAAGAATCAGGATCTCCGGCTTTTTGATTACCGCGCGTGCGATCGAAAGGCGCTGTTTCTGGCCGCCCGAGAGGTTTCTTCCGCCCTGCTCTACTATGGCGTCAAGTCCGCCGTCTTTCTTTTTCACAAATTCTTCAGCCTGTGCGATGCGAAGCGCCTCCCACATTTCCTCCTCGGTCGCGTCCGGCTTTCCGAAAAGGAGGTTTGAGCGGATAGTGCCGCTCATAAGCTGGGGCCGTTGCATAACGACGGCGATCTTGTCTGACAGCGCTTTTTTAGACCATGACTTTATGTCGACACCGTCCAAAAACACACTGCCGCCCGTCGCGTCGTAAAACCTCGCGATGAGGCTGACGAGCGTGCTCTTTCCGCTTCCGGTCGAGCCGATGATGCCGACCGTCTCGCCCTTTTTGACCGAAAGAGTGATTCCGGAGAGCGAATCCTCGCCGGCCGTCGGATAGCGAAGGGACGCGTTTTCGAGCCTTATCGCCTCACTACCGCCGCCGGACGACTCAACCTCGCCGAAGGTCATGCCGGACTTGGTGTCGAGCACCTGGCCGATTCTTCCCATCGAGGCGACTGCCTTGCTCAGAACGACGATGAGGTTCGCGAGCTTGACAAGCTCGATTAATATCTGCGAGAGGTAGTTAACGAGCGCAATAACGTCGCCCGATAAGATCGCGCCGGAGTCCACTTTTCCCGCGCCATACCACAAAATCAAAATGATTCCGGTGTTCACGACAACGTATGTTAAGGGGTTCATCAGCGCGCTGATCCTGCCGACCTTGTTCTGAATTTTGTAAAGCGCGCCGTTGATGCCGAAAAACTCCTCGCGCTCCGCGTCCTCGCGCGCAAAGGCGCGGACAACGCGCACGCCGGTTAAATTCTCTCTGGCGGACGAGGTCACGGAGTCAAGCTCCGACTGCTGTTTTTTGTAAAGCGGGTTCGTTATGAACATTATCCCGAAAACGATGATGAAAAGCACCGGGATAACGCCGGCAAAAACAAGCGCGACGCTTTTATTGATCGTGAACGCCATTATCATCGCGCCGAACACGATAAACGGGCTTCGCAAAAACAGGCGCAGGAACATATTAAGGCCGTTTTGTACCTGGTTAACGTCCGCTGTCATTCTCGTGATCAATGTGGACGCGCCGAGCGTGTCGAGCGATGCGAAGTCAAGCCCTCCGATGTGGCTTATGAGGTCGTGACGGAGCTCGGACGCCGTGCCGATCGCGGTCTTCGCGGCAAAAAACTGCGCCGTAAAGCTTGAAAGCAGTCCCAATACGGCAAGCAGAATCATAACTCCGAACCGCGAAACGATGTATCGCGTGTCGTGGTTTGAGATGCCGACATTTATAATGTCGGCAACAACCAGCGGAACGATCAGGTCAAACGTCGCCTCAAGCATTTTAAAAAGCGGCGCAAGAATCGAATACAGCCGGTATTTTTTGAAAAACGGTATAAGGTACTTCAAGCTCTTTTTCTCCTCTATGTCTTTGTTTTTATGTTTTATCCCAGCTCGGGTGCGGAGCAGAACTCAATTTCCGCCTCGCCGGCGATGCGGTCGGACTCAAAGATCAATACCTCATTTTCGCCCTTTTTTAATAAAGACGACGGAACATAAAGCGTCCTCTGCGGCCCGATGCTCCAGTATCTTCCGATGTTAAAGCCGTTTATCACGGCAAATCCCTTTGTGAAATTGTCAAGCTTCAAAAAAGTGTCGCACAGCTCCGAAACGCGAAACGTTCCCTTTAAGAACACGGCGTTTTCGTGCGCGCATTCGCCGGAGTAGCAAAGACTGCCAAGGTTCTCCATCGGGAGAGGATACGCCTCCCACCCGAAATGTATCTTCCCGTCGATCAGGCACCGTCCGGCGATGCCCTTTTTGCGCATCATCTTCGGGCCGAAATTCGCTCTTCCCATATTTTCGCAGAGGATCGTCATCTCGTCGCCCTCTTTTGCCGAAAAGACGGCCTCGAGCTTTTCGTCGTTGACGTAGACCGTGCCGGCAAGTGAACGGTTTATAAACACCTGTGCGCGGTCGCCGACGGACTCAAACGTCAGGCACGCATTGTCATAGTCGCGCGAAAGCCTCGTCCGATACGCGATATAGCCATAGCCCGCGTCGTAATCCTCCATGCATTTGGGCACATCGGAATGTACCGGTGCGGACAAATTGTCAAGATTATCAAAAAGGTCTGAAAAGGCCGTGAGGCGAACCTTGCCGTAAGCCTTCTTCGGCCTGTCGGCAGGCACATCGGGCAGGTCTCCCGCGTACTTTTTAATAACGTCTCTCACCGCGAAATATTTTTCCGTCACATCGCCGCACTCGGTCAGGAGCGCGTCGTAGTCATAGCTCGTGACGTCGGGAGCGAATTTTTCATAGTGGTTCGCACCGCTCGTGAATCCGAAATTCGTTCCGCCGATGAACATATACATGTTAAGACTGCCCTTTTTAAGCATATCGTCCACGACCGCGGCGTAATCCTTCGCCGATGTGGTGTGGTGCTTCTCATCGCCCCACGCGTCAAACCAGCCGTTCCACATTTCCATACACATCTTGGGCGAATCGGGGAAAAGCTCGTCATGTGCGGCGAAATTTTCTTTCACGCGGCTTCCGAAGTTGAGCGTTGAAAGACAGCCGGGAATCGTTCCGTCCAAAAGGTTTCCCTTTCCCGTCCCGTCCGACGTGAAGAGCGGAACATCGATTCCGGAGTCTTTATAAAATGCATATAAATGCTTCAAATATTCCTTGTCGTCACCGTAATATCCATATTCGTTTTCGCACTGGAGCATTATGACAGGGCCGCCGTTGGTGCACAGAAACGGGCGCACCACCTCAAACAGCTTTTCCAAATAACGCTCGAAATATTTCATATATGTCGGGTTCGAACAGCGTATCTCCATGCCCTCACAGCACTGAAGCCACCAGGGCAGACCGCCGAATTCCCACTCGGCGCAAATGTACGGCCCGGGGCGGACGATGACCATGAGTCCCTCCTCGGCGGCGGTCCTTAAAAACCGCGAAATATCGAGTATCCCCGAAAAATCGAACTCGCCCATTTTCTTCTCGTGCATGTTCCAGACACAGTATGTCTCGACCGTGTTGCACCCGAGCGCGCGCATTTTCTTAAATATATCGCGCCACGTTCCCGGCATATTTCTGAAATAGTGCACCGCGCCGGATATTATTTTGACCGGCTCGCCGTCCTTATAAAACTGATCGCCCTTTATTTCAAACTTCATTGTTCCTTCTCCTTTTTAATCTTTCTACCTTATCGATTATACCACAAAATTCCCTTATTTACAACCCAAATATTGCCGAGGAGTCGAACTGTGTCGATAAAAAAGGTGGAAAAATTTAGAAAACCTCTTGCAATCGCTGGAAACTTATGGTAAAATGTAAATGTCGGTAAAAAAATCATATAAAACAATATAAAACATAAAATGAAGGAGAATAAAAATGAACGACACAATCAGAGTACTTATCATTGACGATAACCGTGACATAGCGGACGAGATCCGCGAATATCTCGCAAAATCGGGGAACAGCGAGATCGAGATCGCAGGCTGTGCGTATGACGGGAAGGACGGACTTGAAAAGATCGCCGCGCTACAGCCGGACGCAGTCATCTTGGACATCGTGATGCCGGTATTGGACGGCATCGGCGTGCTCAAGGCGATGCCCAGATACACCGGGATCAAGCGCCCCGCGGTCGTGATGCTCTCGGCGCTGGCACAGGAGCACGTTTCCGGAATGGTCTCCGCCTACGGCGCGGACTACTACATGGTCAAGCCCGCGTCGTATGAGATGCTTTTTGACAGGATCAAGATGCTCTGCCGCCCTGCACCCGTCAAGGCCGGCGTCGAAATGAGGCTCTCTCCTCAAAGAGAGATCACTCCCAAGGAAATGGAGATCAAGGTCACCAACGTTATTCACAACGTCGGCGTGCCGGCAAACATTAAGGGCTATCAGTATCTGCGCGACGCGATCTTGATGACAATCAACGACAACGAGATGATAAACGCCGTCACAAAACAGCTCTATCCCGAGGTCGCAAAGAGGCATAAGACCACCTCGTCCAGAGTTGAGCGTGCGATCCGCCACGCGATCGAGGTCGCATGCACGCGCGGAAACGAGGAGTGTTTTTACAAGCTCTTCGGCTATACCGTGAGCACCTTGAAGGGCAAGCCCACAAACTCGGAGTTCATCGCCCTTATCGCGGATAAATTAAGGCTCGAGACCGCCGCTTGCTGACACACAAAAAGGCTGTACTTTTAGTACAGCCCTTTTTTTATTTGAACTCGTCTAAGCTTTTAAATGTGAAGCCCTGTTCGCGCGCGGAATCGATAATGTCGCCGAGCGCTGAAGCATTGTCGCTCGAGACCGCGTGAAGAAGCAGAACGCTTCCGCCGTAAAGATATGGGATCACGCTGTCCTTGGCATACCCGGCGCCCTTCTGATTGTCGCGCTCCCAGTCGCGGTAGGCAAAGCTCCAAAGCACCGTCTTGCACCCGGCGGCGTTTGCCGCCGCGAGCGACCGCTCACTGTATGCGCCCTCCGGCGGCCTGAAATATGTAAGATGCTCGCCGAACGCCTCATAAAACTTAAGATCAAGCTCGTTTATCTCGTTCTCCATCGCCTCCGCCGTGCCGAGCGACGGCATATTCGGGTGGCGCACGGTGTGATTGCCGACAATGTGCCCCTCGTCGAGCATTCGTCGTATCAGATCGGCGTTGCCGTCGATATACGGGCCGGTCACGAAAAACGCCGCGGTCACACCCTTTTCTTTGAGCGTGTCTAAAATGACGGCGGTGTAGCCGTTTTCATAGCCCTCGTCGAACGTCAGATAGAGCGGTTTTCCCTCGGCGCTCCCCTCATAGATGCACGAATATTTCTCCATCATATCGCGCTGGCCTTTAGTAAATTCGGACGGCGCGCCCGGCTTTTTCACGAAGCCCCAGCCGAACGAGTCGTTCGAAAGTGCGTTGATCTCTTCCTCCGTCATAACCGGCTCGGGTTCAGGCTCCGGCTCCGGCGTTTCTTCGACTATTTCCTGCGCCGGTTCTTCGTTTACCTCCGGCACTTTCGGCGTCTCTGCGCATGCGGTGAGTAAAAGCATAAGTGCGATCACAACTGATAATTTTTTCATTTTTCAGCCTCCCTCATACTTTATATATGCACCGTCAGCCGTCTTTACGCTGAATTTTTGTACCGAGCAAATAAAAACAGGAAAACACGAAAATGATAGCACTGATAAACTGCGATGTGGAAAGTCCGAAAACGAAGCCTCGCACCGCGTCGCCCCTCAAAAATTCAAGGCTGAACCTTATCACCGAATAGCTCAAAAGATATAAAATGAAGAGCCTGCCCCGGCATTTTCCGTTTTTAAGCAAGCGGTAAAAAACGATAAAAAGCACCAAATTAAATCCGGCCTCGACAAGCTGAACCGGAAAACGAGTGACGCCGTTTACCTCCGGCACATACGGGTTGTTTTGCGCGGCAAACCCGAAGCGCGACTCGATGCCGTAACAGCAGCCGCTCAAAAAACAGCCGATCCTTCCGAAAAAGTGGAAAAGCGGCGCGGCGGAGGCCGAAACGTCGGCATAGGTCGCAAGGTCGAGCTTTTTTGCTTTTACCGCGATGAGCCCGGCAACGATTCCGCCGAACAGACCGCCGTAAAAAACAGAGCCGCCGAATATGACGCTCACCACTATTTTAAAGCCCTGCAAATTCCTGATCTTAAGAAAATAGCCGAACTTGTCAAGCTGTGTCAGCGCATAGAGGATGTGGCCGCCGAAGAAAATGCCGATCGCGACCCACAAAAGAAAGATTGTCGCGTCAATATCGTCAAGCCCTCTTTTTTTAATGCATTTTGTGAAGTAAAAGCCTGCCGTGAGCAGACCCGCCACGGCCGCAATCGCGTACATGGAAATTTCCCTTCCGAAAAGGACAAAGCTCGGAAACATATGATCCTCCTCTTTATAAAAATATGGAACGATCAAGATCGTTCCATATTTTTTCTTATGTATTAGTTATTAATACAAACCGTCAAGCTCCGACAGTGCGCCTGCACCTGCGCCGATGCATGCCGTACATCCGATAATGCAGATGATACCGATTACGGCAAAAGCAACGCCGATGATGCCGAGCACGAAGCCTGCGGTAGCCATTCCGGAGGGCTTGCCGTAAACCGCGGCGGACATCTTCTTGCCCTTAACACCGAAAATAATACCTAAGATCGCGCATACCAATGTGAAATACTGAATAAACGGGAACCAACCGCCGACGATACCTGCGATACCGAGTACCAATGCGGCAATGGAGAAGCCTTTTCCCTCGTCAGCGCCTGCCGCCGGAGCAGCCTGTGCCGCCTTGGGCGCCTCGGGAGCCGGAGCTTCGGGAGCTGCCGGAGTCTCGGGAGCCTGTTCGGGGGTCACTTCGTTCTTTTCTTCGTTCATGTCAAAGTTGTTCTCGTTGTTTTCCATAATAAAATCCTCCTCTTCTATAATATTAACTACATTATAGTGTATAACAGTCTATTTGTCAACAAAGTTTTAATTAAAAAAAGTGTGCGCTTAAAGCACACACTTTAAAAATTCCTGAGTTCTTTCGTTTTTAGGATTTGTGAAAAGTTCTTCCGGCCTGCCCTGCTCCATGATAACGCCTTCGTCCATGAAGATAACGCGGTCCGCAACGTCACGCGCGAAGCCCATCTCGTGAGTAACGACGATCATCGTCATTCCTCCGTCGGCAAGCTCCCTCATGACCTGGAGCACCTCGCCGACCATCTCGGGGTCGAGCGCGCTCGTCGGCTCGTCGAAGAGCATAACATCCGGATTCATCGCAAGCGAACGCGCGATCGCGACTCTCTGTTGCTGGCCGCCGGAAAGCTGATGCGGATAATAATCCGCCTTGTCGGAAAGTCCGACTCTCTCCAAAAGCTCATATGCCTTTTTCTCCGCCTCGGCCTTGTTCATCTTGCCAAGGTCGACCGGAGCGAGCATAATGTTCTTCTTAACGGTCAGATGCGAAAACAGATTGAAGTTCTGGAACACCATTCCGATGTTCTCGCGCGCCTTATTTATATTGAGTTTTTTATCCGTTATAACATTTCCGTCGACCGTGATCTTTCCCTCGGTCGGCATCTCGAGCCTGTTGATACAGCGCAGAAACGTGGACTTTCCCGAGCCGGAGGGGCCGATGATGCACACGACCTCACCCTCGGAAACCGTCATATCGACGCCGTTTAAGACCTTGAGACTGCCGAAATGCTTATGCAGATTTTCAACTATTACCTTTTCGTTCATAATTAACTCTCTTCTCAAGATATTTTGATATAACCATAAGTATCGAAATTACAATAAGGTAGGCTATCGCGACATAAATATAGGTCGCGAAGAACTGATACGACTTTCCGACATAGATCTTCGCCTTGTTGACAATGTCCGCAAGGCCGATGACCGACAGGATCGACGTGTCCTTGATCGTGATGATAAACTGGTTTACCATTGAGGGAAGCGCAACCTTAAAGGCCTGCGGAAGCACGATCTTAAAAAGCGTTCTTGCCTCGCTCAAGCCAAGGCTTCTTGCCGCCTCTTTCTGCCCCTTGTTGACTGCCTGAATACCGCCTCGGAATATCTCGGAAAGATATGCTCCGGCATTTAAGCTGAGCGTGATAACTCCGGCAGTAAAAGGATCCAGCCTGAACGCGGGGTTAAAGAGCTTTTGAATAAGCTGAGGCATACCGAAATATATGATGAACGCCTGAACGATCATGGGTGTGCCGCGGATTATCCAGATGTAGACCCCGGAAATGAAGCGCAGTATAACATTTTTAGAAATGCTTAAGAGGCACGAAACCAAACCGAGCGCCATACCGATCGCAAGCGCGATCAGTGAAATGAGCACGGTCATCTTGATTCCGGCAAGCAGTAAGGGGAGCGCCTCGTTATAAACTCTCACAAAATCCATAAACTAAATCACCAACATAAATTATTTCAGCATAGCAAATAATGCTATGCTGAAAATAAGCATTAATAAGTATTGTTTTGCTGCTTAATTATTCAGCAGCCGCCTCTTCGTCAGTCGCTTCCGCGTCAGATGCGGTGTTCTCCTCGGGAGTAGCTTCCTCATCGTCAGCGCTCTTTGTGCTGTAGCCGTACTTAGCAAGGATCTCGTCATACTTGCCGTTCTCCTTGATGTTTGCAAGGCCCTTGTTGAAGAGGTCAAGAAGGTCTGCGTTTAAGCCCTTCTGAACTGCGAAACCGTAATATGCGGCATTCTCAACATCGCCAACAGTCTTTAATGCAAGACCCTCGTCCTTAATAGCCCACTCAACAACCGAACGGTCCTCAAAGCATGCAACGTTTGTTCCGTTAAGAACAGCGGTGTACATCGTGGGAGAATCCTCATAGTAAGCAACCTCAAAGCCGATCTCTTCAGCATACTTCTCGGTAAGCTCAGCGCTCATTGTGCTGGTCTTAGCCGCAACCGTCTTGCCCTTTAAGTCCTCAACAGACTTAATGTCGCTGTCTTCCGCAACAACAAGGATCTGACCGTCCTCAAAGTAACCGTCAGAGAAATCGAAGGTTTCTTTTCTCTTATCGTTAATTGTCATACCTGCGATCATACCGTCAGCCTGGCCGGACTGAACAGCGCCCATAGCCGCGTCAAAGCCCTCGTTGTGCATCTCATACTTAAAGCCCTGATCCTCAGCGATCGCCGCCAAAATGTCCATATCAACGCCGACATACTCGTTTGTCGCATTGTCAAGATACTCAAACGGAGCGAATGAGTTATCCGAGTAGATTACATAGGTCTTCTCTTCTTTATTTTCTTCTTCTTTCTTCGTGCATGCCGTGAAAGCACCGAATGCCATTACAGCCGCAAGAAGTGCCGCTAATGTCTTTTTCATTTTACATCATCCCTTCAAAAATTTCTTCCATTATATCATAATATACCTCTCTTGTCAATCTAAAGGTAAATTTTATTTTTTCGTTCCGTTAAGATTATGTTTAATTCTCATAAAATTATATATACAGGACAGCATTTTCTTTGAAATCTTTGTGAGATTTTTCACATGGCCGAATTTTTTTCGCCGTTCGGGGAAAAAAAGCGGAGTATCTGCATCATTTTGCAGATACTCCGAAATATTTATGTTTTTGGGCAATCGTCGTTTTCGTCAAAAAGGCAAAACCGTTTTTGATTGCTACGGCGTTGCATTTTTTATTTGGATTTGATTAAGATTGCTCAAAGTCGCATAAATACGGCGATTATAAGGTTGATTAAGCGTAAAAAAAGACCTCATCGGACAAATCCGACAAGGTCGATTTTTTTATTTAATTTTGCCTTTTGAGTGATAAGTGGCTTTGCCCCAAATCATAGTATCAACCTTGTATGTACATTATAACCCGTTTTCCGTAATTTGTCAACTGCAGAACTGTCAGACTTAAAATCGTTTTTTGTTATTTTTTTGCATTTAATTTTCTACCTATTATATATTATAACAAAATACTCCCTTAATTTGAAAAAATCTTAAAAAATCATTTCGAATAAAGAGGAAAAGTTCAGTAGTCATAACGGAAATACAGCGGTCATTTCTTCAATAAATCACTACAACCATTAAATGCCGTCGTTTCAAACTTTATAAGCAATTTGATAAAAAACTATTTCGGAATGCATTTTTTATAATAAATGTTATCCATTAGAGTTAATCGTTTCTAATTCCGTTCGATAATTTTTTAATCCGTTTGAAATGTTATTTATGGTCATATCTTCTAACCACTTCATTTGAACTGGTTTTTTCTCTAAAAAATAAGCGTCAATAGAAATATCTATATTTTCCGAAGGAGTTTCTATCATTTCCTTTATATATTCCTTTAACGAATCAATACTCATACCGTCAATATACAATCCGTACTTATTTCTTTCAGCAGTTAAGTATTTTCCAATATTAGATAATATACTGTACGGCGAAGATTTATGATTTAACAATAACTCCAGCGCTTGTATTACATACGTAAGGTCGTCTATTTCGTTACACTCCATATTATATTTTCTTTGAAACATATTAATATCAAATCCTAGTGCAGTTAACGTTGGATAATCTGATATGCTTATTAAACCTGAATATTCAACGTTGTTTGTTTCGTTAGGTTTAATAAGTCCTAACAAATAATCAACGGTTACACCGAAAGCTTTAGATAATTTAGGCAGAACTGTTATATCTGGATTTTTAGGCGTACTTGTAAAATAAGACATCCAACGGTCTACGGTCGATACATTTCTATCTATTATATCCGCAATATCGTTATTCCCAATATGCCCCCGTTTCTGTATTCTTTTCAATATTTTTTCGTATTTTTTGATATCTTTTGAATCTATCGCAGTATTTATTCGGGATTTCACATACTCTATAAAATTATTTATACACTCCTTATTATATCTAATGTTGTATATAATTTTAGCAAACTGATTATCTTCTTCATTAAAATCGTATCTTCTTTTTGACATAATAATCCCCCTCTGTGCAAATATGCACTATTTTTTATGATTATAGCATATTTACATAAACAAATCAAGCATTTATGCGTTTTTATAGTATTATTTTAATGCATTTATGCAGTACGCTTTGACGCTTTTATAAACAAGGTCTAAAATAATTCGTGTAAGCCAGCACAATATAGCAAAAAAACATGTTATGCATTAGTTTTTTGCATACTGTAGTATTTTATAAAGAATGCCGCTAATTTTAGACAAAGTGTCCATTCTTTTTATAAAACATGATGTAAATGGCGTAGTATAGCCTAATTGTGTTGCTTGTATCGAGCTGAAAGGCTCACTTGTTCCTTGATAACTGAATATAGAAAAGATTTATACTGCTGTTACTCCTGCTACGGTTGACGGCTACGGTTATTTAAGTGGGTTCAACTCCTGCTGCCGTCATTGTCCTTTATGGACATAAAATATTTATATAAGAAGGAGGATTATTTTTATGGATAAAATAATCGAAGAAAACAATTGTATTTTAGTGCGTTTTTCACTACCTTGTTTTCGTACGTTGGTGTATTTTTTAGTAGTGGGAGAAAATCAGTGTTGCGGAATAGAGGAAAAAGACAGTGTCAAATTAAAGTTTTACTTGAACACAAATATGTCTGAAGATTATGCTTTCGGTAGAAGTGATACAGCAGAGATTCCTTTTACCAAAGAAGCGGTAACAAAATATGCCAAAGCATATATTGCAAGACGTGGACAAGAACTCTATGCCGAAGTTGTTAGACTTGCTTCAACAAAAAAACCAAGTGTAACACATAGGTTTTACTGCAACAAGTATTATGATACTGACGAAATGACCGTTTCAATTCCGTATAGAATTATCGGAAGAGATTTGTGTAAATCGTTAGAGTTGTGGACTTCGGACTCAATGCGTGTTCGTCTTGACAAAGAAAATGAGAATCTTGAAATCATACAGACGCTCCGTACTGCTGATATGGACGACGATTACTATCTACTTGACGTCAATGAAGACGCAGATTTGATAGCTAATAACGGTGGCAGGAATTATGACGCTATCAATGAATATCTCCAAAATGCTGAACTAGAGTTGCCGTTTTAACAGGGGGGATTTCAAATGAATAAAGTACCAGTATATTTATTAGGAACACTTATAGCAGCAAGCGAGGGACAGACGGTCGTACCGTTTGTCCCGAAATCAAAGCCTGTTGCAGTTAAAGCGGTCGGTAACGGTTATCAAAAGGGACACGACGTTCCTGAAGGTATGTATGTTGTTAAGTTGCTTGACATTAGGTGTCACAATAGTACTACTTATTATATGAAAGTTCAGATAATTAGTGAAATGTGCTCTAAAGCACCTTACGGCGAACAGCCTATTATAAACGGCTACGCAAGACGTGGCAGTGATTTTAGTGATTTAGGTTCGTGCTTTGAAAACAAGATAACTCACAAAAGAAGTAAAGACTATATAGGTAATCTCGGTCTTATATCTCTGTCAAGTACGGGGTGGATAAAGCTTGTATCAAGGGCTATTGATACCGCAAACTTTCCTGACTATCCCAAACTCAACTTATATAATCCCCATAGCCTTACAGACCTTTTGAGTTAGTGCGGAGTACTGTTTCCCAAATCCCTGCAACTTCCCATGCAAAAATGTTGAGATTTCAGTACGGAAGTTGATTTGGGATTTTGGGAGAGCATTTAGAAAAATGTTTGCAATATCTAATTGTATCACAAAGTATTTACTAATTATAATTTCTACATACTTTTTAAAAGTATATTCCCAAACTCCCGAATAGATTTTTTAGTTAATATTTCAAAATAATATGAAGGGTAGTATTTGGGAAGTGGGAAGTCGGTTTCATAACTGCCGTTATTTCGGCAGTTATGAAAATCGGATTATAAAAATAAAATCAGCCGTATTGCTGATATGACACGATAACAGAAATGACAACTTTCAAAATGGGAAGTAACAATTTCTTTGATATATATTTCAAAAAAATAAAAATAAAGGACGGTAGTTGTAATGATAAAAATTAAAAGTAATAATATACCAGAGGTATTAAAAAATAAACCCCATTGGGTTGCATTTGCATTGGACGAAGAAGGTAAAAAAATACCTATAAATCCTAAACCAAATGCTTTTTGCTCACCTGCAAGCATAGCGGACCCAACAACTTGGGGAACTTTTGAGCAGGCGGTTAAGTTGGTTCAGTATGATTTGGCAGTAGCCGTCGGTTATGCTATAATCAAAGAAGATGGTTTGATTTTTCTAGATCTAGATTGTCACGAAGAAAAATGTGATAGCGAAGAAGAAAAGGGAAAGTTGAAAGCGTTGTATAGTAGTCTTTGCAAATCAGTGGGTCGTATAGAGACATATCAAGAAACAAGCATTTCGGGCAAAGGGGTTCACCTTTTGGCAAAAGGCTGTTTAAATGATTTGTTAAGTCGAGGGAGTTCACCTATTGCCCCTATTGAGTTGTACGACGACAAACGTTTTATTATTGTCACAGGTCACAAACTCAATGAGTTTGACGTATCCGACGATTTTAAGGTGGTTGGCACATTACAAAATCTGCACAAGCAGTATTTTAAACCAAAGATAGAAACAGGCAAAGGCTCAAACGGCGAACTCGTACCCTTTATTAGTGAGCCGATACGCTCCGACGAAGAAGTGTTAAGGATAGCAATGAAAGAAAAAGATTTTGTTTTACTTTGGAACAACCGATGGGAAGAAGTTACCGACAAAAATGGTAATCAAAAATATAGTCAGCAGCATTATAGTGATTTTGTTTTAATTAAAAAACTGATATTCTACACAGGCAATTGTCCGACGCAGGCTGAACGTCTTTTCCGTAAAAGTCCTTGCTACTTGGCATACGGTAGAAACGGCAAGTGGGCGAAGTATGAGAAGGATATTGCAAATGATTTGAAATCAGCAAGTTCAAAATGTACCGCTGTTTATGACCCACATTACGGTCAACGTACAAAAATACTTACTATGACTACCAGCTTAACAAAAAAGTATATGTCAAGCAGAGAATGTCATATAGTAATCCCCCCAGAAAATGGAACAGCAAACTGTGAAATTATTTCACTTGAAAAGAAGAAAGCACCTATCGCTTCAAAAGTGATTTCATTGACAAAAGATACAGCGCTAGTGCCGACGACGGACATTTCCGTCGTCGAGCCTAACAATCTATGGAAACCAGACTTTAAAGATATTTTCAGAAAAATTATTGATAAAGAAAATCCGCTGGTGCAAAGTACAGTACTGTCAGATATACTCATTAACTATCTAAATACATATTCTGATAACAGAAAAATCTCTTATGAGCCTGACCTATTTAGATATGACCGCAACATTAACGGTGGTACAGCAGTTGTGAAGCGAATGCTCGGAGAGAAATTGAAATACAGTTTTCAAAACTCCGCTTTCTATATATGGGAAGGCAAACGCTACATAAATTATGGGGACGCAGAAATGCTCATACACCCACTAACAGAAATACTTTCGCTTGTTGAGCATAGTGTTTTCTTGTGGTTTATGGGCGAGGCTGAAAATTATACAAATGCCGACACAGAAATGCGTGCAGCTTTCGAGAAAAAGGCAATAGATATGTTTACCACGGCAAAAAGATTTGTTTCAGCCAAAATGGCACAGGACGTACTAAAGAAATTAAAAGGTATGGACGCAGTAACGGATATTGCTGCATACTACGACACACCATATATAAATATGCAAAATGGTGTACTCAACCTTATTACAAGGGAACTGCTACCGCACGACCCAATATATAATCAAAGTAAAATTACTGCTTGTGATTATATTCCGCAGGCTGATTGTCCAGAGTTTAAGGCTATGATAAAAAGGCTTATTCCAACCGACGCAGACCGTAAGGAACTGCAAAAATCATTTGGCTTATGTCTTGCAAAGGAACATTTACCTGCTAAAAAAGTTCTTATGTTGCTTGTCGGTCCAAAGGATAGCGGAAAAACGACCGTACTTAATAGTTTGGTTGAAGTTCTCGGCGAATACGGCGCCGCCGTCGATAATTCGCTTTTAATGAAGTCAACAAAAGATAAGACGGTCGGTCCCGAAATGCTTGATTTTAAGGAAACTCTGATGATTACCGCTTCCGAAACTTCCGAAACCGACCGCCTTGACGCAGGTAAAATTAAATCCCTGACAGGCGATACAACACAAAGTTTCAGAAACAACTATGCAACAAAAATGGAAAAGTTCAGAATGACAGGGTTAATTTACATAGATAGTAACTTTAAGCCGTATATAGACCCACGTGATTCTGCTTTATGGGGAAGAATTAGATTGTTTCCGTTCTTATGCCCTGTAAAAAAGAAAGACCCTGACCTTAAAAGGAAGTTATCCGAAGAAAAGGCAGGTATCTTTAACTGGCTATTAGAAGGGCTTGATATGGTTTTAGAAGATAAGTATATATTTGAAACTCCTAATATGGTTGAGTTCAAAGAGCAGTACATAAAAGAAATGGATATTGTGCAGCAATTTTTAACTGATTGCGTTGAAAAATCAGAAAATAAGTCGTGCCGTATCTTAACAAGTGTACTCTATACCACTTTCAAAAATTGGTGCAAAGACTTGGGCTACCACGAAAGTGTGAGAAGTAAGTTTTATGAAGAAGTGCAGAAGTTCTACGACAAGAAAAAAAGCAATTCTGAATATTTTATCAATATGCACTTTACCGAAATCGGTGATTTGTATAGCAAAATGCTTGAGAAGAAACCTCAGCAGTTTGCAAAAGAGAAAAGAATGATATTAGAAAAGGAATTGCCGACGGATTTGCCATATGACGTTCTGCGTCAGACATATTTTTATAAATCGCAACCGTGGTTCTCGGAAAATGTCACGAAGTCAGAAGATATAAATGTTTTATATGGCAAGTATACGCAATATGTAGATTGGTGCCTTGATAACGGTATTATGCCGTTAAAGGTCGCTGATTACAACGGCAAGGTTAAGTATCTCAAAGATAGTTTAGTAACAACAGCCACACCTACGTCTAATTCGTTAGAGTTATCAAGACACGTGTGGACAAGTGCATAAGAAAAGTCGGTCGGCGTTCTGCTGACCGACTTTTCTATTGTATAGGAAGGTATATATGTTTTTGCAAAGCCCTTTCAATTTGTTTTCTATCAACGCTCAAATAGTGCTGTGTAACAGCGACGCTACTGTGCTGTAATAGCTCACGTACCAATTCAACGTCGTAGTCATTTTCAATATAAATGGTATTTGCAAAAAACTTTCGGAAACTATGTGTGCTAATATCTTCTAATCCTAAATAATTGCACACTAATTGTAAATGTTTCTGTACCGCTCTTTCGGTAAGGTTAAACAACCTACCATTAGTAGTGATACCGTATTCAAGTGCATAACTTTGAAGATATGAATAAACTTCAACAGGAACGGTAAAGGTTCTTTGTTTTTTTGTTTTACCTTCAATAAAACTGTTAAAATGGTATCTGCCGCTTTCATAAACTATATCAGAAAGTCTCATTTTTATAACATCGCCGATTCGTAATCCGATATTGGCTTGTAGCGTTAATGCCGTTGCAATTCGGATATTAGGTCTGACTTTTTCACCTGTATTAGTAGTAAACCCCTTTTTTATAGTATGTATTATCAATTCAAACTCCGAGCGGTCAATTGCTCTTGTTTTTTTATTTGCCATTTTATAAGCCCCCTTAACTAAAAAGTGCGTTAAATCTATTTTATTTTTTCGTATTCCGACGACGGCAAAATTAGGTTTACCGCCGTCGCTGAATTGTTCTTTTTCTGTATATATAACGAACTATAATTTATGAACTCTCTTTTTCCGTGATTTCAACTTTTTCAGTTTTTAGGTATCTGTATAAAGTACTCTTGCTGATACCTGTAATCATTTCGATTTGTGAAATCGTGAAAATGCCGCTTTTATACATAGTCAAAGCCTGCTCTACTTCTTTTGTCTTTTTTGGTCTTCCGACCGTACCGTTTTCAAGTGCCTTTTTATAACCTGCTTGTTGTTTTTTTCTCTCATAAATTACAAACAGTTGAGCAAATCCTGTCAAGTACTCTAAAAAACAATCTCCGCAGAAGAACGGCTCTTCATAACTGAAAAGCGTAATTTTTTTATCCGTCAACTTTTGAAATACACATTTCAAGCCCATTAAAGTATCGGAGAAATCAACAACCGACCTAACTATTAATCTGCTATCTGGTTGGATTTCTTCTATTAACCTTTTTAACTCTAACCTTTTGCTTGAAGTATCGTCGTCGATATAAAGATTTTTGTCTTCGACTTCAAGCTGCTCAATCAGCAAAAACAAGGGCTGATTGTTCCTTTGCTCTTTCATTTCAATATTTTCAAGTACATACGCATACGTCACAATCATACCCCCCTTAATTGCTTTTTCAAAATCTTAATATATAAACACTCAAAAAAGTGTTATAAAAAAGTGTTGTAAAAAATGCTTTGATTTTTCGACCGTAAATAAAATCGTGTTATTTCAGATGTTTAATCTATATATAATCGTCGTCGCCGGTAGCAAAAATATCAAAAGTGTTGTTTTCAAATCTTCTTAAAATCTCTTAAGGATTATGAGATTATCAAAAACACAGATTTTGATACGCTTGTTATCTTAACCATAAAACCTGTATATCGTGTTTCTGCATTTCTTCCATAAAAGCCTTGAACTCTTCTGCTGATTTTGCTATTTTACTTGGTGCATAAAAATATAAAAAACTAAACTTTTTCCTATCATAAATAGCCAAAGCCTCACGTTTTACGTCTTTTAAACCGCCGTGTGTTACAATGCTGTCAACAATTTTCAAATCGTCGTCTACGCATTTTGTTGTAACCTGTGCCACTTGATAGACAAGTGTATTTTGAGTTGCCTTATCTTTTGCTGCCTTAAACACTATCACACAAGGAACTAAAAATCTATCTGACATATCATTCAACCCCCTTCAAACTTTTATTAACTTCGTTCCATTCGCCGTCATTTGAAATTGTAGTAAAATCTTTCATATCAGCAGAAAAAGTAATTTCTTTTGTGTTTTCATTTATAGCAAAATCTACTTTTGTATGCTGAAGTGAAATATCCTTAAAAAACATATACGTCCATTGTGATACGGGAAAAGAAACTGAAATCCTGCATTTCATAAAATCACCGCCTTGATTATCTCTTTAGGGAGAGTGTATGAGCAGCAGAGCCGATAAGTCGTACCGCTTTTGTTACGGCTTTGCCAACATAGCCAGCCGACCTGTTCAGGTTGCTGCTCTATAATAAAATATAATAAGCTGCTACCAACTTTTTGTATATGTTCCGATTTTTTTCGTATGTGTCCACGCTGACGGTGCAGGTGTCCAACTTTATTTTTTCCTTAAATCCAATATGATTTTTTCATATTATCGGCACATAAAAAAGAACACACCATATAAAACAGGTGTGTTCAGATCTAGAGTGAAAAAATCTTAATTTTCTACAAGTGGCATTTCAACACCGCAATCAAGACAACCGATATTTACCGCCTTTGTTGCTCTGACGCTGCAACCGCACATAGGACACATATATTTTCTTACCTTCTGAACTCGTCTGCCACCGCCACCACCGCCAAAATCAAATCCGCTGTTTTTGCGGGAAAGGTCAATATCTTCCCAGCCTTGTTCTTTTACAAATGCAATCAGTTCTTCCGACGGCGTTGTTGGGCTAAACCCTATCCTACTATCATAGCCAATTATTAACCCACGCTTTTCCGCTTCCTGCTTGAAACGCTTATTGTGATATGTACCGCCACGACTTGTATCTTTAATTCCGTTCAAAGCACAGTAGTGATGTGTCATTTCGTGAAGAAGCGTTCCGAGTAATTCAGAACACTGCCTCGACAATGTTTCCGCACCCAGATTGATTTCGTGATAGCCGTCTTCATTCTCCGACCACATTTCATTTACTGTATAATGTCCATAAACACGCGGGGTACTTTGCACTGTGATAACAACCTTTGTCAAACTGCCGTCAAAATACTTATCATTCAGCACGTCATAAGCCTGCTCCAAAAATGCCGTAATCTCACTAACTAACATAAAAAAACAACTCCTTTTTGATATATAGTTTTCAAAATAATATATTTTTTTATGTTGTTGTAAAATCCGTATGTGTCCATAAGCAAAAAAAGAAAACCCCTGTCTGAAACAAGGGCTTTCCGTACCGTTTTGAATATATAGTTTCAAAATCTGATTAAAAAAATTAATGCTGTGTTTTCTCCGAAGCAGTTTCCTTTTCCGTATCTTCAAGACCTTTTTGAACTAAACGCTCAACCGCCATTGTCAAGGTCTGACCGTTTTCTTTTGCGTGTTCTTCGACCTTTTCCATAAGAGCGCGGTCAAGGTAGAAACTTACGGAGCGTCCGTCTTTTTTCTGTCGTGCCATAAGTCCACCTCCATTATACAATACCAAAATATTTTTCAAAGAAATCTTTTATTTTATCAATAATGCCTTGCTTTTTAGCCGCTCTGTTACCGCCCCCGAAACGTGAAACAGGGGGCATAAGTTTGTCAATCTCCGTACCGCTTGTTTTAACAAAGCCGTCACGGAACGCATTATCAATATATTTGCGTGTTTCTTCGTCCTTTAACTTTTCCTCTGTGATAAGGTTAGCAAGGTCGGTTTCACGCTGCTCCAACACAAACTTTTTCCAATCGGCGTTTACGTCGGTTTGTGTATTGATAGTAGCAATAAAGTTTTCAATCAGTTCTTTTTTAGACCGCAGTTCTATACTTGACTTGATTGCTCTGTCAATCGCTATCAGGATTTCTTTATCCTTGCAGTTTGATTCGTGGTATTTGGCTACAAGCATAAGAATATAGTCGATATTAACTTCAATCTGCTTAACGAGTTCCATTTCAAAGACTATATCGTCAGCGATATTTTCAGCCTGCACTTTAGGCTTGAACTCAATATACAAATCATTGTATATACCTGTGTAGTCTTGAAAATCTATCGGTGCAAGTATTTCATTACCAGCAAAATCGTCAAAGGTTGATAGAATATTCCGCAGACGCAGAATGTTACCGAAAGAAACAATAAAATCTTTCTTTGCACTCTCTCCGACAATATCTTGACCTAACGGATATTTTTGTATCAGTTCGGCAATGCGTTCTTCATATCCCTTTTGGTGTTTGCCGTCTTCGTCGTAGCCGTAATAATAATCATTGTATGATTTCATTAGAACTATACCCGAAGCGTTCTTATCTCCGAAAAGTGCGATAGCATCGTCAGTTTCCTTTTGCAGATTACGGAAACATACGATATTACCGAAGTTCTTAACGGCGTTAAGAATACGGTTAGTACGTGAGAAAGATTGTATCAAGCCGTGCTGCTTTAAGTTCTTATCAACCCAAAGGGTGTTAAGTGTAGTAGCGTCAAATCCCGTAAGGAACATATTTACTACGATAAGCAGGTCAATTTCTCTGTTCTTCATACGGAGCGATAAATCCTTGTAGTAATTGGGGAACTTGTCGCCCGAAGTATCGTAGGAAGTATTAAACATTTCGTTGTAGTCCTTGATTGCTATTTCAAGGAACTCACGGGAAGTAACGTCAAGTCCTTCTGTGCTGTCGCTGTCCTCGTCGTCAATAAAGCCGTCAGGGTCTTGCTCATTCTGACCATAACTGTAAATGGTTGCAATTTTTAACGCCGTTTCAGGACGTGCTGCCATTTGACGCTTGAACTCCATATAGTAAAGTTTAGCCGCTTCAATGGAAGATACGGCAAATATTGAGTTAAAGCCGTTCAGTTTAACTTTTTGCTTTTCTTCCTTTGTATCCTGATTTTTAGCGACCGATGAAATGTTTGTCAGTTTGTTAAAGGTGTAAAAGCCTGTGTTACGCTTTGTCTTTTGGTCGAAGTGTTCTAAAATATATTCTACAACTTCCGATATGCGTTTAGGTGCAAGTAACGCCGATTCCGTATTGATAGCCTCAACCTGCTTATCCTTGCTATCGTCCTTTTTCTTAACGGTGTTGATATAATCTATACGGAACGGTAAAACATTACCGTCATTGATAGCATCCACAATAGTATATGTGTGCAGCTTATCGCCGAAAGCCTGCTCGGTGGTACGCAGATTTGGATTACCGCCCGATTTAGCATTTGCAGCAAATATAGGTGTTCCCGTAAATCCGAATATATGATACTTCTTAAAGAACTTAATAATTTTCGTGTGCATTTCTCCGAATTGGCTACGGTGGCACTCGTCAAAAATCATTACTACGTGGCTATCGTAAATAGGGTGCTTGGGATTTTTCATTATAAAGGTATCAAGTTTCTGTATTGTAGTAACAATGATTTTATATTCGTGCGGATTTCCTTTTTCGTCCTTGTCCTCAAGCTGACGCTGTAATATCTTTGTATTTTTGTTACCGTTAGCAGCACCACGTTCAAAGCGGTCGTACTCTTTCATTGTCTGGTAGTCAAGGTCTTTTCTATCAACTACAAAAAGCACCTTGTCAATATACGGAAGTTTCGACGCTAACTGTGCCGTCTTAAAGGAAGTAAGGGTTTTTCCGCTACCTGTGGTATGCCATATATAACCGCCTGCGTCCACATTACCCATACGCTTATAGTTGGTAGCAACTTCTATCCTATTGAGAATACGCTCGGTAGCGACAATCTGGTACGGACGCATTACAAGCAACATATCCTCCGACGTAAGTATGCAGTACTTTGTTATAATATTAAGTAGTGTATGCTTTTGGAAAAATGTTTTTGTAAAATCAACAATATCGGAAATAACCTTGTTGTTGCCGTCTGCCCAAAATGACGTAAACTCGAAACTGTTACTTGTCTTTTGTACTTTTCTTTTGCCGTTGGATTTTTCATTGATAGCACTAATACGTGTAGTGTTTGAGTAGTATTTTGTCCTTGTGCCGTTGGAAATTACAAATATCTGCACGTACTCATAAAGTCCAGACGCCGCCCAAAAACTGTCACGCTGATAGCGTTCTATCTGATTAAATGCTTCTTTTAATGCTACGCCACGTCTTTTTAATTCGATATGTACTAACGGAAAACCGTTTACAAGTATAGTAACGTCGTAGCGATTATCAAAATTACCGCTGTTTTCTACATACTGATTGATAACCTGCAGATTGTTGTTATGTATGTTCTTTTTATCAATCAAGGTTATATTTTTGCTTGTGCCGTCGTCACGCTTTAAGACCTGTACGCTGTCCTCTTGTATTTTACGTGTCTTTTCTACGATGCTCTCATTATTGTTAGCGATATTCTGGCTGAAAAAACGCTGCCATTCATTATCCGTAAAGGTGTAACCGTTTAATTGTTCAAGTTGCAGACGCAGATTTTTTATAAGTTCGTCGGAACTGTGTATCTGCAAATAGGTATAGCCTTGTTCGGTAAGCATTTTTATAAAGGCACTTTCCAGCGCCGCCTCGCTCTGATAAGCGTCGGAGCGTGTTTGCTGTGGCTCATATTCAGATACAACGGTCGCTTCATTTGTAGACATAATTATATTATACTCTGCCATTGTTTACCTCCTATCAAATTATAGTTTTCCGCTAATACGCTTAATCATAATAATACGAAGTGTAGTATAAAGGATTTCGGCAAAGCGTTCGTTTTCGTTGCCTTTCAAATAATCCCCTTTATCTTTAATATGAGAAAACATATTCCTGTGCTTTGTTATCGCTTTACCGAAGTTGATTATATCAGCAGTTTCAGGTAAATACTCTTTGATATAATCATTGCAATACAACGATAACTGAATAGCAGAACAAAAAGTATCTTTTTTATTCGTATCAACAATACCGATATAATTCGCCAAACCTTCCATTGTTTGCGAAAGTCGTAACGGATAGTCCTCACGGAACGATTTACTGTAAACCGTACTTCTGAATACGTCAAAAATTATTCCGCTTTTTTCTCTGAACTCAATAAACTTTGCGAAGTTATTTTCTAAATCATATAAGGCTCCTAAGCAATAACTCCAACAAGTACCGTTTTTTGTCCGTAAAGTATCCTTCCTTAATTCCGACGTGTTCGACCTGCCGTATGACTTTAATTTATACATTTTATCTTTATAAGACAAGTCAAACGTATCATAAAAGAACATGTCCTCATAAATCAGTAAAAAGAACTCCGATAATCTCCATATTAAGGGTTCTGCTTGTTTGAATGTCTGCTTTCCGTCAAATATAATCTTAATATTGCCTGTGTATTCTCCGTGAGAATCTTCGCCTAAAAAGTCTAGATCTTCTTTCGTCAGATTTTCTTTTGAGTATTGAGATTCGGTTTTTATATGGATATTCTGATAGTTAAAGTCAATACCGATTGCTTTTCTGTATTTTATCGTTGTTTCGGCTTTGTCAATTTCTAATTTGTCCCAACTTTCTATATGAGCGTTAAATAATACACTATAATAGAAAGTTGATATGTATTCTTCAAAATGCATGTTCTTTTCATACTTATATGAGAAATTGAAAAGTGTATATTTTTCTCCGCTATCGTCAATCACATATAAAGCAGTAGTTTCATACAACTTATTTAATATAATTTGTTTATCATTTATCAGTTTTTTAATAGGTTCTGATATATCGCACCGACAAAAACCATTATCTAAATCAAGTTGCATATCCACGTCAATTTCCGTTACCTTATTGTCGGCAATAGGGAAATTAAGTATTTTTACGATATTTATTCTTTGTTTCAGTTCTGTCATTAGCACACTTCCTCAAAAGATAACAACTTATCACGATAGTACTCATACTGCTTTTTCCTTGCTTCGATTTCCGCAGGAAGTCCGATAGATATGTCGTTACAAAGTGCGTCAAATCTATCAAGAATTGCTACAATACGTTCTTGTTCTTCGATAGGTGGGACAGGAACGGGGAAAGAGTTTAACATTGGTCGGCGTATAGAGGCTACCGAGCCTTGAAACATTGTTTTTTGAATATACGGAAGAAATGCGGCTTTCATATAATAAAAATAATATTTAGGCAATACCGCAGGAGTATTGATATGTATGCGATATGCCCTTTGGTGTAGTGCATATTTTCCCTCTACAAAATGAAATACCTTACCTACACCAACGCCGTCACCTGCTGTAATAATCGCTGTTTCGTCATATTCATACTCATTTTTCCTCAATGGCTCTTGTGAACGGACATAGAACGGGTACTCGCCCTCGTCAAGGCCCTCATTTGTATTACTGCTTCCCGTACCAATATCTGCAATTTCTCCTAACTTAAGCCACTTTACCGTTTTGCTTTCTGAAAACGTCATTAATGAATATCTATAATATTCATATTGTTTTTTTCTCGCTGTAAGTTCCGCTGTAAGTTCCGCTGTAAGTTCCGTGAAATTGTCAAGGATTTTGACAATTTCACTTTGCACGGGCAGCGGTGGTAGAGGAATCGATATTTTCCCTATATCTCCCATATTGACTTTTATAGGAACAGCATTTACAAGCGTTCTTTTTCGCAATTCCTTTCTTCCATATTTGCTTTCAATAACATATTTAAGGTATTTACTATTTAATTGGTTTTGGTTAGGTCGGAGTAAAGCTAATGAAACATAATAAGCCAACGGCTCATTTCTATCAATAACAGCACAAGTGCCAATACTTCCGATTCTGGTCATAAGCACATCGCCTATCTGCGGTTTAATTTTATATTTATCGAAATCCTCAACAGAAATATATTTTTGACTGTCATAAAGTGCATTTATGTTTTCTACACTTACAAATCTCACTCCACTTTCAGTATATTTAGGTGTTTGATGAGTGCCGTCATATACATTACAAACATTGCCTAATATAACGCGCTCAACGCCATTTGGACAAAGTTCCTTAATCATTTTTTCTAATTCGGTCATACTCACACCCCGATTTCCGTTATAATCTTGCTTATTTCTTCACGTAATACCTGCTCCCGTGCGACAATTTCTTCAATCTCCGTATTGAGTGCAACTATGTCAATAACCTCTCTTGTATCTTCGGCTTCGACGTATGTAGTTACCGATAAATTGTAGTCATTCTCTTTTATTTCGTCATACGATACTAAACGTGCAAAATGGTCTTTATCTTCACGGCTGATAAACTCGTCCACAATATTCTGAATATTATCCTGCGTCAGTTTATTGTTATTTGTAACCTTGATACATTCATTAGTAGCGTCTATAAACAAGGTCTTATTATCAGCCTTACCACGTTTAAGAACCATAATACAAGTCGCTATGCTTGTTCCGAAAAACAGATTGCTCGGAAGTTGTATCACACAATCAACGTAGTTATTATCTACAAGATACTTTCTGATTTTCTGTTCCGCACCGCCACGATACATAATGCCAGGGAAACATACGATTGCCGCCGTGCCGTTAGGTGCAAGCCAAGCCAAAGAGTGCATAATGAAGGCAAGGTCAGCCTTGCTTTTAGGGGCAAGGACACCAGCAGGTGAAAAGCGTGGGTCATTTATAAGAAGTGGGTTATCGTCGCCGACCCATTTGATAGAGTACGGGGGATTTGAAACTATAAGTTCAAAAGGCTCGTCGTCCCAATGCTGTGGGCTGATTAGCGTATCTTCGCAGGCAATATTAAACTTATCAAAGCCTACGTCGTGCAGAAACATATTGATACGGCAAAGGTTGTATGTAGTTATATTTATTTCCTGACCGTAAAAGCCTTGTCGTACAGCGTCTTTACCGAGTACGCTTTGAGCCTTTAACAGCAAAGAACCTGAACCACAAGCAGGGTCATATACCTTGTTCACTTCGGTTTTACCTACCGTACCCAAGCGTGTAAGAAGTTCCGAAACGTCGGCAGGAGTGAAGAACTCACCGCCCGATTTACCAGCGGCACCTGCGTACATACCCATAAGGTACTCATAGGCGTCACCAAAAGCGTCAATAGCATTGTCCTTATAGGCAAGTTTCATATCGGCTACACCGTTAAGAAGTTTTACAAGGCGTTCATTTCTCTTTGCAACAGTAGCACCTAACTTATTGCTGTTTACGTCAAAGTCATCAAAAAGACCTGCGAAGTCGTCCTCTGCATCGCTGCCTTTTGCACTATCTTCTATATGCAAGAATACGTTTTCAAGGGTTTCGTTAAGGTTTTCATTTGACGGTGCATTTTTACGGACGTTACAGAACAGTTCCGACGGCAGAATAAAAAAGCCTTTTTCTTCTACCAAGCCTGCACGTGCTTCTTCAGCGTCTTCGTCAGACATAGTTGCATAGTCAAAATCTGTATTTCCTGCGTCGTGTTCTCCTGCGTTAATATATGCCGTGAAGTTCTCCGAAATATATCGGTAGAACATTGTACCCAACACGTAGTTTTTGAAATCCCAGCCGTCAACGCTACCTCGCAGGTCGTCGGCTATGTTCCATATCGCACGGTGGAGTTCGTCGCGCTCTTGTTCTTTTCTTGTATCAGCCATATTGTAAATCTCCTTTACGTTAAAATCTACCAAAATACATTATATCACTTTAGCAGGGAAAAGTCTATAGTTTTATATAAAAAACAGTAATTTTATATAAAATTAAATCCCATTGATAAAAGAATAGTATCTAATATCAATGGGATTATTTATATTACTGTGAGAATGTTCTCAACTTCAACATTTTTACTATTTGCATATCTGATTGTATTCTTTGTACCGCCACTTTCTCCGTTATATGCCGCTATAACTCGTGAAGACCTATCAACCATATAGCAGTTACGTATTTGGAAGCATTGTCTTGAATAGTGTTCGCATACGTATCTTACGAAATCTGCCTTTTTAAGAATAGTATTATATTTGTGTTGCTCTATAAAACTCCATTTCTTTTCAAACCCCTCATACGGAGAAGCACAAACCAATTTTATTTCTTTATTCTTTTTCTTTTCTGCAACAACTATTTCTGCCGCCCATATATCAACACCACGTGCCATTCCAGATATAAAGGTAGTATATCCGTCAGATATAGCCTTTTGAATTGCGGTATATAATCTATCTTTGATTTCACGTTCCGATATATCAAGTTTTTCAGGTCTATGTCCTGTAAAGCAACATTGTTGTCGTCTTATACTCTCAATCATTTGAAATCCCTCACAAATAAAAAAAGTGCGTAGCCACCTTACAGCGGAACTACGCACCGAAAAACGGACAGCTCCGACGATAAGGTTGCTAGACACTTACTCACTCACCATAAAGGCATGATTAGTCAGAGTGTACGCTTTTACCAATATAGCGTACACCTTTATGGTTATAAATATACTTATCCAGCATATTGTGAGTATAGTCTAGCGTATATAATATATCATATTTTGTAAAGAAAATCAATATATTTGGGGAGTTTTCGTCACTTCGACGGTAATTTTTTGAAAATATATATTCAAAGTGGAATATTTCCGATGATAGATATTATATGATTTGCCGTTGATTTATCAGCATACTTTTCTATGAATGGTATGACTTTGCCGATATTTTTCTTTTTCACTCCCGATACAAGCCGTATATCTGACCAATAAAAAGGCTTTTGCTGTTCCGACAGTTTCCGATACGCCCAGATAACACGTCTTGCCCAGCTTTCCTCGTATGTTTCCGAATACCGTTCAAAAATCCGTCTGCATTGTGGTAGTTTCTCAAGCCTATGTGCCGACAGTTCCAATTCTCTATATATCATTTTTTCCGATACTCTGTCAGGTCTGCCGTTCTCATTTGCCGTACCGTAGTAAATACCTTTTGCGACCTTTTCTAAAACAGGTGCAAGTTCGCCGTCGTATTCCTGCCAATTAATAGGCTCTTTGTCTTTCATAGTGTGTGTAGCCTTTTCTGTTTCAATCTGTTCTTGGGTTATCTGCGGAGCGGTCAAATCCGTAACACTTATACCGAGAAAAAAGGCTACCTGACAAACTACCGAGAAATCAAACCGATTACCGAGCAGAACCCTTTGTATCTGATACATACTTGCAATATCGTTAATTCCGATAGTTTCAAAGTAGGCTTTTAGGCGGTCTGATAGTTCCTTTGTATATCTTGTCTTTCCCGACGATTTCATATATGGCGTATCAGCCATAGCGTAGTAAAAGACCGTATTTATAGGTATATCCTTTGAAAAATCCAACGATGAATTAAATACGTCCGATAAGTATTCCGCATATCTCAAACTATCAGCGTTATCTGCTATTCTTGGCTCTATGACTTTGCAGTATTCTTCAGCAGGGCAAAAGGTAAAGCATTTTTCACTCTTTGCCGTAACTTCCGATTGTTCAAGGTAGCATTTATGCTTACTGCATATCTGCATATTACGTATTTGGTGTGTTCTGTGCCAATAGGCTTCGCCGTACTTTTGTCTGTCTTCTTCAACACATAAAGGGCAATATCTCAAAAAGCCGTCTGCGTCCGTGCGTGGTAAAATAGCAAAAAGATGGTGTGCGTCGCAATACTCAAACTCAAAATGGTACATAGCCTTTTCCTTTTGGGAAAGTGGTATAAACCGTGCATACTGCGGAAACATTGTATTTTTTAGTATCAGTTCTTTTATCGGATAGCATTTTTCTATCTGATTTTGTGCGTCAGCGTTCAAGTGACCGATAAACTCTTTGCTTGGGTTATCAGACCTTTTACAAAAAATATCACTCAAAGCCGCTTTATGACTAACACAGCCAGAATGCACGTAGTACCGACAAAATAAACTGTAAACTAATTCGTCAGGGTAGATTTGGGGAATATAATTTATCATACGCTTATTACCTCGACCGTTACATAATCCTTCAGCAGTTCAACCATATCAACATTCTTTTCCTTTGACAGCCTTACCACTTCCGCAATAACATTTTCGCCATCGGTAGCCGTTTCTTGTTCGATAGCATATATTTTTGATTTCCGCACTTTTGCCGACGTTTGACTTTTGCGTGTTATTGTTGGCTCTATATAGGTATGTAGCATAGACAACCGCTTTTTGTATGCCTCATTCAAGGTTACGATATTAAGTTGTTCTATGCCGTTAAGTATCGCTATTTCCTGTGCGTCGTGTATCAGCGAAACTACAACCGATATAATACCGCCGCTATGTTCATACAGCCATTGTACTATTGAATCTGTAATCTCCGTCTTGTTTTTGGTGTATTGATAGGAATATAAGGTCTTGCAGAAATCATAAAAATATTGATTATATTCTAATATGGAATAGTGCAGACCTAAAGACCGACGTGCTAACTGCATAGCCTGCTCAAAAAACACCGTACTTTCAGGAGTTCCGACCATACAGATTGATATGCCGCTGTTATTGATTAGTTGCGTCAGCATACCTACAAGGCTTGTACCGTTCTTTGAATTAGCGACATTCTGTATCTCGTCCACTATTATCATACCGATATGATTTAGTGATATTTGGCTTACGGTACCGATAAGCATATCGGTAGTAATTCTGCCTTTTAATGATTTTGAATAGTAGTTACTGCCTAAAATCTCGTCCACTTTCCGTAATATCTCTAACAATAAGCCTTTGGTAGAGCAATCGAAAGGGCATTGAACTACTACGCACGGTATAATTTTTGTGTACGGATTTTGTGTTTCGATAACGCCATTTTCCGTAATCAAATCAATAGCACGGTTAATAGCACTACTCTTACCGATACCAGAACAGCCAACAATCGTAAAACTGTCTGAACCCCCAATAACGCCGTTATGCTCTTGTTGCCGTATCAGTTTGTTATTTTCGTTACGCTGTATAGTTGCCGTTCTGCCGTTCTTTTTCTGTAAAGACCGTAATAGTGCAAGGTATAATTTACTATATATTTCCGTAGACATTTCAGACGGTAAATATATATCGTACAAATCCGATAACGCTATCAGCCTTACCGCTTGATTTTCCGAGCGGATATTATCGTTATATATGGGAAGTACCGACATTTCCGAAATTAAGTCTTTTCCCATTTTCATTTCTGCTAACTGATTTATAATACTATTCATAATTTCTCACCGTCCTTTACATAGTCAATATGGCTTTTCTGTTGTTCCCGTTGTCGGTTACGCCGTATGCCTTTTATTTCCGTTGTACCGTTCTTAACCGCATTTGCAGCAATTACAGAAATGTGATTAGCAAGGTCAATTTTTGCTTGTAATCCCGCTTGTCTGTCAGCATTTACAATCTCTTTCTGCTTTAATTTCATATCCGATACAGCCGATATATCCTTACCGTTAAAACGGCTTTCAATAAGTATAAAAGGTATATAGCGACCTTTTTCTATCAGCCATATCTCCGAAACGTCGTCGGGATTATAAGCGACCGTAACAGTACCGCCGTTTAGGTATTGTTCCGTATAGCCGTCGTTTTTATATCGCATTTTATTAACAATAAGACCTTTACGACTAAAGCGTCCCGTAGTTCGTGGTAATAATGTTAAGACCAAAGTATTATAATCTGTTTCTATCAGATTTGCACCTAATTGACCAACACCGTAATTCCATATCTGATTTGCATACGGCTTGACCTTATCCGATAGCATTTTGTCAGTATAGGGGAAGGTTTCTATTATCCGCTTTGTGTTATAGTGAATTATGCAGTACAATATGATTTTCTCAAAATCAGCCATTGTCAAGCATGCGTCTTTCCGATAGTCGTGACTTCCGCGCTCTTGGAAATCCGTGTCAATTACGCCTTTACCTTTTAGATACGGCTTATACAAGCCTTGTATAATATCGAAAAACTTCTCGACCGCACCCTTTAACTCTGGGCGATACGGCGGCAGATTTACAATGCTAACACCCAAATCTGCAATCTGTTCAAAGGTATCTGATACATATTCTTTGCCCTTATCCGTAACTAGCGTAGCGGGTAATTTGTCGCAATTCCATTCTTTGTTACCGATTTCAATTCCGAAACTTCTGCACAGTTCTTTTTTGTCCGATATAACATTCAACATTAAACTACGCAGGCTGTAAACACCGCCTTCCCACGAAAGAGTATATCCGCAACACATACCGCTAAATGCGTCGATACAAGCCGTCAAAATAGGTCTGCCAACAAGACCGCCTGCGTCATTTACAAGGTATATATCACATACCGTAGCGTCAAGCATACCAACACCGACACAAGGAGCAAACTCCTGTATGCCGTCACCTAAAAGCGGTCGATTATTCCGCTGATAACTCTTAAGACCGTTTCTTGATATAAGAAAGTTTTGCGTTTTCTTATGTTGTCTGTAAAAGTAGCGGAATTGATAAAATGACGGATATTCGCCTATCAGTTCACCGTTACTATCACAATACTTATCTTTCAGCATTAAAGTATAAACCATATTCAATGAGTTCTTTTGTGGTGTGTAGTAGTATTTGTTCAAAGCCCACCGCATATTTTTCTCGTCTTGTGTCAGTTCTCTATTATCACTATTTTGTTTAGGTGCAAGGGCTGAAATATTCTGATATACAAGGTATGCCCACAGATAGTTACCGATAGTCTGTTTACATATACCCTTATCAATAGCCGTTTGTGCAATCGCAGTACACCGTTTGTCTTTATCCGATATAAACGGCAGAACAGAAGAAATAACAGTAAAGCGTTCATAAGCAATTTTACGTCGTAATAAATCCATATCGTTTATATCTTCCAACTCAAACAAACTATCAGCACAAGGGGAATAGGAAGTTAGCAACTCCGTATCAATCCATTTAGGCATAGACCTTTTAAGGCAATCAATAACAAGGGCTTTTGAACCTGTATTTTCAAGAAGTCTTAAAATGCTGTTTTCATATTGAATTAGGCTATTATTCTTCATTTGTAACAATCCCCCAATCCGTAACACCGTGCTGTAGCCAATAGATTTTTGATAAATCAAGCAGTTTCACCGTCATAGGCTTTGTCAGATAATTTCTATTGACACACTCACGAACCATTAAACCGCCGTCAGCCTTAACACAAACAAAATCTGTCGTATACTCTCCGAGTTCCGAACTATCAAGCGGAACATTACACCTAATTTCCGTTATGTTCCTGTCATTTTGGAGTATGTCAGCATACGCATACTGAATAACGTCGAAAGTCCGACATATTTCTGTGCATTTGCTTAAACTCCGCTTTTCGCAGCGTCCTTTGTAATTTTTCTTACGCATAGCAAACCTTCCTTTATAAATTATTTCAACTTTTCCCAAAAACGCTCCCAAAAACGTTCCCAAAAATAAATTATTTTCCCAAAAACGATTTTTGGGGATTTTGATATTTTTAGAAAAATGCTGATTTTTACTGTATTTATAGCCATTTCAGAACTTTTTGCAACTTTCCCAAAAATGAAGTTTAGAGAATATACTATGTTTTTGGGCAATCGTCGTTTTCGTCAAAAAGGCAAAACCGTTTTTGATTGCTACGGCGTTGCATTTTTTATTTGGATTTGATTAAGATTGCTCAAAGTCGCATAAATACGGCGATTATAAGGTTGATTAAGCGTAAAAAAAGACCTCATCGGACAAATCCGACAAGGTCGATTTTTTTATTTAATTTTGCCTTTTGAGTGATAAGTGGCTTTGCCCCAAATCACAATTTATTTTACTTTCTGGGGTTCTTGATGTTAGCCTGAGCAGCCGCAAGTCTTGCGATCGGCACTCTGAAGGGAGAGCACGATACATAGTCAAGACCGATCTTGTGGCAGAACTCAACGGACGAAGGATCGCCGCCGTGCTCGCCGCAGATACCAACGTGGAGGTCGGGTCTAACGCTCTTGCCGAGCTTTATCGCCATTTCCATGAGCTTGCCTACGCCGATCTGGTCGAGCTTTGCGAACGGATCGTTCTCAAAGATCTTCGCGTCATAGTAAGCGTCAAGGAACTTGCCTGCGTCGTCTCTGGAGAAGCCGTAGGTCATCTGAGTAAGGTCGTTTGTACCGAAGCAGAAGAACTCAGCCTCTTTTGCGATCTCGTCAGCGGTGAGAGCCGCTCTCGGGATCTCGATCATTGTACCAACCTCATACTTAAGATCAACGCCGGCAGCCTTGATCTCAGCGTCAGCTGTCTCAACAACAGTCTTTTTAACATATTTAAGCTCTTTGATGTCGCCAATAAGAGGAATCATGATCTCGGGAGCAACATTCCAGTCCGGATGAGCCTTCTTAACATTGATAGCCGCTCTGATAACAGCCTTTGTCTGCATCTTCGCGATCTCGGGATAGGTTACCGCAAGACGGCATCCTCTGTGTCCCATCATCGGGTTGAACTCGTGAAGAGAATTGATGATGTTCTTGATCTCCTCAACTGTCTTGCCCTTTGTCTTAGCGAGAGCCTCTATGTCAGCCTCTTCTGTGGGAACGAACTCATGAAGCGGAGGATCCAAGAATCTGATGGTAACGGGGCAACCCTCAAGAGCCTCATAAAGAGCCTCGAAATCGCCCTGCTGCATCGGAAGGATCTTGTCGAGTGCTTCTTCTCTCTCTTCAACTGTGTCGGAGCAGATCATCTCTCTGAATGCGCCGATTCTGTTGCCCTCGAAGAACATATGCTCCGTACGGCAAAGACCGATGCCCTCAGCGCCAAGCTCTCTTGCCTTCTTAGCGTCCTTGGGAGTATCTGCGTTTGTTCTTACATCAAGAGCTCTGTACTTGTCAGCCCAGCCCATGATCTTTCCGAAGTATCCGCCGATAGAAGCGTCAACCGTCGGGATAATTCCGTCATAGATCTTACCGGTCGAACCGTCGATAGAGATCTCATCTCCCTCGTGATAGGTCTTGCCTGCAAGAACGAACTTCTTGTTTTCTTCATCCATAGCGATGTCGGAGCAGCCGGATACACAGCAGGTACCCATTCCGCGCGCAACAACGGCCGCGTGGCCTGTCATACCGCCTCTAACGGTCAAGATACCCTGAGCGGCCTTCATGCCCTCGATGTCCTCGGGAGAAGTCTCAAGGCGAACCAAAACGACCTTCTCGCCTCTCTCTTTCCAAGCCTTAGCGTCCTCAGCGGTGAACACGATCTTACCGCAAGCCGCACCGGGAGATGCCGCAAGTGCCTTCGCGATGGGCTCAGCCTTCTTAAGAGCCGCCGCGTCGAACTGCGGGTGAAGAAGAGTGTCAAGGTTTCTGGGGTCGATCATTGCAACTGCTTCTTTTTCTGTGATCATGCCCTCGTCAACAAGGTCGCATGCAATCTTCAATGCAGCCTGAGCGGTTCTCTTACCGTTTCTGGTCTGGAGCATGTAAAGGTGCTTGTCCTCGATCGTGAACTCCATGTCCTGCATGTCTCTGTAGTGGTTTTCAAGTGTATTGCAGATACCAACGAACTGCTCGTAAACTTCAGGCATAACCTCTTTAAGCTGGTCGATGTGCTGAGGTGTTCTTACGCCTGCAACAACGTCCTCGCCCTGTGCGTTCATAAGAAACTCACCCATAAGGTGCTTTTCGCCTGTTGCGGGATCTCTTGTGAATGCAACACCGGTACCGGACGTCTCGCCCATGTTACCGAATGCCATCATCTGAACGTTAACAGCGGTACCCCAGGAATAAGGAATATCGTTGTCACGGCGGTAAACGTTAGCTCTGGGGTTGTCCCATGAACGGAATACAGCCTTGATAGCGCCCATTAACTGCTCCTTGGGATCGGTCGGGAACTCTTCGCCGATCTTGGACTTATATTCAGCCTTGAACTGAGAAGCAAGCTCCTTAAGATCGTCAGCGGTAAGCTCAACGTCCTGAGTAACGCCCTTCTTCTCCTTCATCGCATCGATGAGCTGCTCGAAGTACTTCTTGCCGACTTCCATAACAACGTCGGAATACATCTGAATGAATCTTCTGTAGCAGTCCCAAGCCCATCTGGGGTTGCCGGACTTCTTGCTCATGACCTCAACAACTTCTTCGTTGAGACCGAGGTTAAGAATGGTGTCCATCATGCCGGGCATGGAAGCTCTCGCACCGGAACGAACGGAAACCAAAAGAGGATTCTCCTTGTCTCCGAACTTCTTGCCGCAGATCTTCTCCATCTTGCCGATGTACTCCATGATCTCAGCTTCAATGTCAGCGTTGATCTTCTTGCCGTCCTCATAGTACTGTGTGCACGCCTCTGTCGAGATCGTGAAGCCCTGAGGAACAGGAAGACCGAGATTGGTCATCTCTGCAAGGTTTGCGCCCTTACCACCGAGAATTTCTCTCATGGAAGCGTTACCTTCGCTGAACAGGTAAACATACTTTTTCATCATATAAACCTCCTAAATTATATCTTAGCATATCAATCATACACTAATTTCTCGAAAAATTCCACTATTTTTTTAATTTAACCGTAAATTTTTTTTGCCGATTCCGGGTTTTTTATAATCTCTCACAAAAATCCGCATTATTTTACAGCATTTTTACTAATTTTTTATAATAGTCGAGCGTTTTGATCTCGTCCTTTATATGAAACGCGATAAATGACTCGGCCATTTTCAATGCCTTTGCGACCGTTTCGTCCTCCGGCTTTAATTTGTAGAGTCCCTTTGTCAAAGGCGACTTTAATATGTAGCTCATCAATCTGAGCGCGCCGGAGTCCGCCGGGCGAAGGCCGGAAAGGCGCGCACACGATGGGCAGAGCACTCCGCCCGAGAGGGCGGAAAAGGCAAACGGCCCCTTTTCGCTCTGGCAGTTCACGCATTCGTCCGTCTCCGGCGTAAAGCCCGCGGCGGACAGAAGCTTTAAGTCATATAAAAGCTTCATATAATTATAGTCTGTCCTTTCGTTCGCGAGCATGAAAAGGCTGTTTAGCAAGAGCCGGACCGTGACGACCATATCCTCCGGCGCCAGGTGGCCGGCAACGTCCGCCATATATATCCCGAGCGCAAGCCCCACGCAGTCGTCCCGAAGGCGGTAAAAGCTTTCGATGCACTCGGCCTGACTTAAGTTATAGACCTCGCCGCGCGGCCCTGTGAGCACGAACTCCGAATAGCACAAAAGCTCCGTCGCGGCTCTGTTTTTGCTCTTTATGCTCCGAACGCCCCGGGCGCTGACAGAGATCTTGCCCAAAGGCTCCGTCAGCACCGTGAGCATCTTGTCATAATCACCGTAATTGACCTGCCGTATCACTATGCCCTTCACTTTTATCGGCTGTGCCACTTTCTTTTCTCTCCTTAAACGACTCGTCGCTTTTAAGCTTTAAATAGTCGTCGATCTTTCCGGTTCTATAAAAATCTGTTTCCTTCACGCTTTTCACCTCCGCATTTATTTTGCGAAGATACGCGCGCAATATTAAAGGAATGTTTTGCCGTCAGTTTTTAAATCCGAGCGTTTTTAAATCGCTTTCGGTGTTTCTCCAGTCGGAGCGGACCTTGACCCAGAGCCTTAAATAGACCTTTTTGCCGAAAAACTTCTCCATGTCGGCTCTTGCATAGCTTCCGACTCTTTTTAACGCCTCGCCGCCCTTGCCGATGATGATCGCCTTATGCGAATTCTTCTCGCAGTAGATGGCCGCCTCGATGGATAAAAGATTCTCATTGTCCGTGAATTTCTCAATCTCGACAGCAGTGCCGTGCGGTACCTCCTTGTCAAAGAGTCTTAAGATTTTCTCTCTTATGATTTCCGAGGCGATGGTTTTTTCCGGCATATCGGTCATCTGGTCGGCCGGGTAATACATCGGCCCTTCGCCGATGAGTGAAAGCACCGCCGAAACGACCTTGTCCGCTCTCTCGCGAAGCGCGCTCATGGGGAGCACCTCGGCAAAGTCATAAAGCTCGCTGTAGCCGGCGATGAGTGGAAGTATTTTTTCTTTTTCCACCGCGTCGACCTTGTTTATTACGAGTACGGTCGGAATCTTTCGCGCCTTTAACTGCTCGATGATGCTCTTTTCCTGCTCGCCTATCTCCTTTGCCGCGTCGACGACCATGACAGCGACGTCCACGTCCGTAATAGTGTCGGAAACGACCTTGTTCATATATTCGCCGAGCTTCGTTTTGGGCTTGTGAACACCCGGAGTGTCAACGAATATGAGCTGGTAGTCGTCCGTCGTCTCGATCGCCAAAATGGCGTTTCTCGTCGTCTGCGGCTTGTTCCAAACTATGGCAAGCTTGTCCCCGGTTATTTTATTTAAAAGTGTGGATTTTCCCGTGTTCGGTCTGCCGACTATCGCGACAAAGCCCGATTTGAATGCCTTTTCACCCATTTATTTTTCTTCCGCCTCTCTCGGCAAATTGATCGCCGTTAAAATCTTTTTTTCCTTGGCCTGCATCTTCTCGCGCTCGCCCTCCTCCATGTGGTCATAGCCCAATAGGTGGAGCATCGAATGCACGGTCAGAAAGCCGACCTCGCGACGCTCGGAGTGCCCGAACTCCTTTGCCTGCTCGGCCGCGCGTTCGAGCGAGATCACAATGTCGCCGAGCACCAGTTTGTCACCATCATAGACCTTGCTTTCGGGGATCATCTTCCCGTCTGAGTCAAACGCGGTCATAGGGAAGGACAAAACGTCCGTCGCCCCGTCGCGGTTCATATATTCTTTGTTTAAGACGGCGATCTCGTCGTTCGTGCAAAGCGTCACGCTTATCTGGCAGTCGTCCGTCACGCCCTCCGCACTGAGTGCGCCGGCCGCCGCCGATTCTATCACACTGTCAAAATCCGCCTCCGGCGCATTTTCGGTTCTTTCAATTATCAGCTCCATTTTCCGGCTCCTTATCATATTTGATTCTTTTGTGGAAATAGCTTTCCTGCATCGTGACGAACGCGTCGATTATCTCACCGAGCTCGCGAAACGAAAGATTGCAGCTGTCAAGCTGGCCGTCGGTCATCTTGCCGCGCACGATCTTCGTCACCATCGCGCGGATCGAGGCCTCGTCCTTCTCGTCGAGCGAGCGGACAGCCGCCTCGCACGAGTCTGCGAGCATGACGATACCGGCCTCCTTGGACTCCGGCTTCGGGCCCGGATAGCGGTAATCGTCCTCTTTCGCGTCTGGATCTAACTCCTTCGCCTTGTTATAGAATATCCCGGCGAGCGTCGTGCCGTGGTGCTGTGCGATAATGTCCCTTATATCCGGAGGCAGGCGGTACTGCTTCGCAATTTCAAGCCCGTAATAGACATGGCCGCGCAAAACCTCCGCCGATTCGGACGGCATCAGCGCGTCGTGCGGATTTACCCCCATCTGGTTTTCAAAGAAATAGTCCGGCCGCTTTAGCTTGCCGATGTCGTGATAATACGCACCGACGCGCGCGAGCTGGTTGTCCGCGCCGATCCTGATA
>ERZ824480.555-NODE-555-length-47008-cov-7.035227_pt1 | contig 47008 bp, 31 predicted proteins | sample MGYA00519861_ERZ824480 | MGnify/ENA primary metagenome ERZ824480 (study PRJEB31778, sample SAMEA3449152) | human gut metagenome | biome: human gut; feature: human-associated habitat; material: faeces | place: United Kingdom | collected 2010/2012 ... | reverse complement strand
ATCATGGGAGGTTTTATTTTCATATACTAAAGTTTTTTCTTCCCCCAGTAGAACTTGGGGTTTATTTCCACGTCTAAAGACACCAGTGAAAATGACTGCAAAATCCAATGGATTTTTGCAGCCATTAGTCATTTTTATTACAAACATATATTAAATCTGAAATCAATTTTTTTATCGGTTACACAATATTTTTTTTGCAATTTAGGTCCGCAACTGTTTGAACCTACACCTCTGTTTTTATAACATATAATCACCTCGGTGCTTTTTGAATGTTCAAGTTCAAACGCGTGTGCTTTTTCATACAGTTCCTCAATAGTATAGTGCAATGCTGAAAACTCAAATGTTTTATCGGTTTCAAATCTTACTGTTTCGCTGCCGAAAAGCTTTAACCATTTTGTACTCATATGATTCGCACAATCCTGCGGTTTTATATACGGCTGATATTCTTCAGTTACCGTACTCCGCCAGATTCCCATTTTTGCGTGTTCCTGATAGTCAATGTAGCACTCTGAACCGCCTTTTCCGAAATATTCAATATTTTCGAACTTCGGCTCAAATGCAAATCTCATACCAAAACGGGGAACTTGATCAATGTCTTTTTTCAAATTCAAATCAAGCTCGCTTTCTTCTGATGAGCTTCTGTTCATTGTTTTGATTTCATTTCTGGCAGCGTCTATATGTATATCGACTCCGCACGATGTTACTGTATATCTTATATTCACATCAAATATCGGCAATCGTCCGCTCGCGCCCTGAACGCCATTTATATCAATTATGCACTTCTCATCTGTTATTTTTGTATTGAAATCTCTTACCTTAAAATATGTTTTGTGAAAAAATTCATTTTCCCAATCATCTTTTACATAATTGTCATTATCTATAAGCGCACGCCATATTACAAGGTCAGATGGTCGCACAAGTAATTCTCTGCCATTCTTTTTGAGCGATGAAATCATACCCCGGGCTTTATCTATTTCTATATTATTTTCTCCCGATTTAATATCTATATATCTTTTACCGTCTTCAACGACAACCGACCGGAGCACAGGGGCTTTTTGTGGCACTCTTTCCACCGGCAGCTCAAACTGCGCCCACGAAATATTATGTCCCGCATTGCACCACGATTCGGGCTTAGCAACATTCATATATAATTCTATATATACTCCGTTTTCGGCTTCGGATGGTTTGCGGAAATTAAGCGTAATGATTTTCTTTTTATGTGCTTCAAGTTCCATTTCAAAACTTCCGCTGTCGTAAATCTTACCATCAACCATAATTGCATACGAAAAACTAAATTCATTAAAATTAGTAAAATCATATCGATTTTCAATTTCAAATTTTCCGCACAATGCATCAATACAATTTATTTTCCATGGTTCAATAACTTTTTTGTATTCTAGCAGACCTGTAGACGGCTTTCTGTCAGGAAATACCAATCCGTCACAGCAAAAATTACCGTCATTTGGAAAATCTCCGCTATCGCCACCGTAAATATATCCGATTTTACCATTCTCAAGTTTCTTTTCAACTGCATGATCGCACCACTCCCATACACATCCGCCGATTAGTCTGGGATACTTGTATATTATATCCCAGTAATCTTTAACACCGCCGGGACCAAGCCCCATAGCATGACAATATTCCGCAAGAAAATAGGGACGCCGGTCATCGGTCATTTTCCCTTGTATATCAAGGCTTTCAAGACTTGTATACATGCGGCTTATAACATCAACACACGGATCTATTTTCATCTGGTCTGCACCATATGCCTTGTTGGGGAAAGCTGTGCGTTCATAATGAATAAGGCGTGTATTGTCTCGTTCTTTGGTCCATTCTGACATTTTGATGTGATTTATACCGAATTGTCCCTCGTTCCCAAGCGACCAGGATATTATACACGGTGAGTTTTTGTCTCTCTCAACCATTCGCTCCATTCTGTCCATATATGATGGCAAAAACACAGGATTATTTGCCATTTGCTCAATAGATGCAAGCGAACATAAACCGAAAGCGTGTTCAACCCCATGTGTTTCCTGATCACATTCATCTATCACATACATACCGTAATAATCACACATTTCTAAAAATTCAGGATGATTGGGATAATGTGCAGCTCTTATGCAATTTATATTATTCTGCTTCATCAAAATAATATCGTTTTTCATATCCTCATAGGTTGTGCAATAACCCGTTTTAGGATTTGAATCATGCCTGTTAACACCTTTAAGTTTAACCGATATGCCATTTATCAAAAGTTCGCCTTTAGGTGATGTTTCAATTTTTCTGAAACCTATCTTTTTATAAATATATTCACCACCGCAACTTATCAGTATCCCGTAAAGGTTTGGATGTTCCGCTGACCAAAGTTTTGGTGAGTCAATATATATTTTTTCACCGCTTTTTACTGTTTTATCCGCAATAATTTTTTCGTTCGAGTTTAATACAGAAATCTTGCACGGCAATTCTTCATCTATAAAATCAAATTCAAATTCAATTTTACCGCCTATATCGGGCTTTATGTAAATATCTCTTATATGGTTAATCGGTCTCCTTATCAAATATACATCACGAAATATTCCATGAAATCGAAAAAAATCCTGGTCTTCAAGATAGCTTTCCACATTCCAAGTGTACACAAGCACGCATATATCATTCATCCCGTCTTTTACATATCGAGAAATGTCAAACTCAGCCTGCATATGTGTTCCACGGCTCATTCCAACATATATACTGTTTACATACAATTCCAAATAACTGCTCACGCCTTCAAAAACGATATATGTTTTTTCATTATCCTTTTTTTGATAAAATGAACGATTATATACTCCCACCGGATTTAACTTGTATGTATACGGCGGATCATACTGAAACGGATAGTTTATATTCGTATATTGAATCTGCCCATAACCGTAACATTCCCAACAAGAAGGAACTTGGAGGCTATCCTTGTACTCTATACCTGAAATGTCCTCCGGAATATCAAGTGGGCACTCAAAATACTTAAAATCCCATTCTCCATTTAACATTATGCATCTGTCGGATTCGCACCATCGGCTTATCAGTGCATCTCTTTCATTCGAAAATGGCACATAGTACGCCCGTTGCTTTTCCCTATTTTCCGAAACAATAGAAATATCATTATATTTTTCTTTCGGCTTTGTATTCATCAAGCCACCCCGTTCTATAAATATTTTTACACTTAATACATTAATGTTACCACTTATATCAGCAAAACAATCATAATTTTTTGATGAGTTTTATAATAAGCACACAGACCATTGGGCATTACCGATCATCAGCTCTTGTATACTGTATCCGAAACAGGTTGTTGTTTCATCGACGGCAAAACCTACACCATTTGCAAAAAACCTCATATATCCGGCGCCGAACACTTCGCACGAATATCATAGCACAAGCAAATGGAAACCTTTTATATAACATTTAACGGTTTATGCTTAGATAAATTTTTTGAACTGAAATCCTCAGTTACACACTTTCAAATTCATTTGATTTTGAGAAGCATTACCGCAAATTATACGGTTTAAAGCAAAAAACAAATTTATATAAAGAAAGCAGTATTGCTTTATATTCTTTTCTTCTTTCACTTATTGAACAGCTTACAAAAACCGAAAAGAAACAATTTAGCTGTCTTAAGCGTAAACTTGTTCAACACACACTGCAAAACCGGAGTTGAAGCGCACGTTGATATATCGGTAAAGCAACGACGCATTTGAAACTATCATCGCTAACTTGGAACAACCTGGTAACATTAAGCATAGTCGAGCACCCCATACACAAGGAACCTGTATCAGCAGCGAATCATAAAACTCATTTTTCCAGAACACACTGTTTTCGAAACATCAATATCTAATACTTTTTCCAAAAATGCAACCTCGGTATCAAACACATAATAAAACTCAATATTAAGATTATTCTTTTTTAGGACTTCAAGCATTAATTATCTCCGTCCGCACCGAGGAGTTTAATTTTTTTAATCGCAAATTCTTTGACATATTCGCTTGTTTCTGCCATGACAACATCAAGAGGGGCATGATAAGGATATATATTCTTATAACCTTCAATGAAAGCACAACATACATCTGTACCAAAATTAATTTTACGAATACCTGCATTTATAGCTGCAGTTATCTGGTCGTCAGGAACTCCTGAACCGCCATGAAGCACAAGATGAGCTTTTGTTGCTGCATGTATTTCCTTTATTCTGTCAATTGCAAGAACAGGGGCTTTTGCATACTTTCCGTGTGCTGTACCTACCATAATAGCAAGTGCGTCAATCCCTGTTTCATTCACATAGCGAATAGCGTCATCAACTTCTGTATAATCAGCCCATTTCTCATCTTTGGTTGAACCGATATGTCCTAATTCACCTTCAACAGGAACCCCAATTTCTTTGCAAAAATCAACAACTCTTTTTGTTGCAACGATATTTTCATCAATAGGTAATGTTGAAGCATCAATCATAACACCCGTAGTTCCATAGCGTGTTGCTCTTACACATTCCGGGAAACCTGCACCGTGATCAAGATGAAAAGCTACCGGCGTTTTCAAATCATTCATTACAGCTTTTATTATCGGAGTCATAAGTTTAGCAGTACCGGTATTGAACAAACGACTGTACATCTGAATAATAACCGGTGCATTTGTTTCTTTTGCTGCATTCACAACACCCATTAAAGTTTCCAAATTATATACATTAAACGCAGGAATTGCAAAATTTCTTTTTTCTGCAATATCAAGAATTTCTTTCAAATTATATTTCATAATATTATCTCGCTTTCATTTTAAATAGATAAATCAAATTTAATATTAGGTACATATTTACAAAATTCTTTGATTTCTTCTGTGTAAGCACCTTCAACTTCAGATACATGATGTATGTATGGACCTTCTACCATCTTTGTTTCCCATTTATCAAGATCTTTAAACTTAGCCCACATATACGTTCCAAAGGTATACGGCCCTGTGGTACTCTCACACTCTCCTGTAATAATGGAATATTTGCCATGATCCTGGTCAATTCTTGCAACTGTATAATGACCTTCATTAACCTGAAACCATTCACGCATATTTTTGCAATAACACGGCTCATCTTTTCTATGAAGAGAATAAGCAAACGGTCCGCAATGCCATAATAATTCTGTATTTCTGTCTTCTAAATTTCTTGTTGTGAACTCTCCCAGAAATGGCTTCTTTTGTCCTAAAGATAATGACTTTAAAAGAACCTGAGTCATAGCTGCATGCATATCACTTTCACAACTTATAATATAATCCATATCAGCCAAAATACCATATGATGTACAAGGCATTGCACCAACTAATTGTTGCATAGCAGTCCAGCATTCAGCGGAAATTGCATCGAGATTATATTCGTCAAACAATTCCTTATACATAATAACAAATGCCCACATTTTTTCTAAATTAGGTTCAGTATCAGCATCTATTATGTACATCCGTTTAATTCTGTCTGCCCCCTCTTTAAGTTCATCTTTGCGTGTTTTCATAATTTCATTGAATTTAGTCTGGATTACAGACAAATTAATTGGGATAACATGAATATCAAAGTCTTCCATAAGCTGGCCTTCGTTAAAAATTACAGAGCAGAACGGTTTGGGTCTTAGACCAACCTGACCTATTCTCATGCCCACAAAATTCTTTACTGCACAAGTTACGCGTGCAAATTTATCCAATCCTTTTTTTAATATTTCTGATTCTACAGGACAATTTATAATATACGTAAATTTAACATTCATTCTGAGCAATTGTCTGCTCATTGCAAAGATACCGCATTGTGTGTCTGTGTGTCTTCCGCCATCTTCATAAAATGTATCATCCTGCGGCCCCCACAACAATACGGGTTTATTAATTTTCTTTGCGAGTTCTCCCGCAGCTTCTTCATTACCAAAGTTTGCAGGAATTAAAACAATAGAATCAACTCCCCGCTTATTAAAGTGTTCAACCACCTTATCAACATCATTCTGATTCCAGAGAGTTTCTACATCTATTATGCCCTTTAAATCCACATATTCAACATTTTCATTTGAATAATGTTCCTTTATATAAGCTACAGTTTCTCGTCCTCTTTTCTCAGCATATTCCCAATTGAACAAACCGGGTCTTGGAGTACAATCTCTTCTTAACGGAACTAGTCCGATTTTCACTTTATAGTTTAACATATTGATTTCTCCTTACATTAATCCGTGTAAATACTTATCAACTCGTTTACTAATTTTTTCTTCATCAATTTTACCGGTTTCAAGAAAAGCATTAAGTACATCTAAATCTGGAATACCTGCTCTACCACCGAGTTGTGTACATTTTATTGTTGAAACTCCAGTCGCAAATTTAGCCGCCTCAGGAACAGATAAACCATTTAAATATGCAACATCAAATGCACCATGAAATACATCTCCGGCTCCTGTAGTATCCTTTATATTTGCCGCCATTGCCGGTTGAACGAACTTTTCATTGCCATATATACCCATAGAACCGTGTTCACCGAAAGTAAATATTACAATTTCAGGGCCTTTTGATTGAATATATTCCATAACCTTATACTTTTCTTCGTCAGATAAAGCATTTGCCTTTTGCATGCCAAGCTCTTCACAAACGCCATCAAAATAGTATTCCGATCCAATGAAAATATCAAAAATATCATAGTTTTCGTATACATACGGTTTGTAATATGCCGCATCAACGCTAACCTTGCCATCGTTGCTATGTATAATATCAGCCGCCTTACGAACTGCTTCGTTTACGAAACCAACATGAATCATTTTTGCAGACTTAATAAACTCTTCATCCAAATCCGAAATTTCGACTTCTCTGAGCCTTCCACCACGACTAATCAAATGTTTTGATTTTGTACTGCGTTCTGTAATACATATACAAAAATTGCTTTGCTTTCCTTCTGCTACTACAAGATGGCTTGTATCTACATTATTAAATTTGAAATCCTCAGTAATCATTTTCCCGAAAATATCGTCACCGATAACACCCAAGAACGAAGTTTTTGCTCCCAAATTACCGGCTGTACATAAAGCTGTAGCTACCCAGCCGCCACCTTGAAAACTGCAATCATACATTTTACTGCTGACTTCTTCATAAGGTATTTTTTCAAGTTCAACAATCATATCCTGTCCGGGATTACCGATACCTATAATATCATATTTTTTCATGTTCTTTTCTCCTAGGGAATCATTGAAAGAAATTTTATATCGTAGTATTCTTCTAGCGAATGCTTTGATTTGTCGCAACCGATACCTGACTGTTTTGCACCAGCATGAGGTGAAAATTCGCTTCCGATTCCACCGTTTACAAATATTTCGCCAGCTCTTACACCTTCAAAGTAAGCACTTATTTCTTTTGAATTGTGACCAAAGAAATATGCAGAAAGCCCAAAAATAGTATCATTTGATTTTTCAATAGCCTCATCAAGAGTAGAAAATGGCTGCAACGGAATAATGGGACCGAAAATTTCTTCTTTGGATACGCGCATTGTATTATTGACGTCAACAAGAAGTGCCGGTGTAATATAGCTTCCCACCTCAAAACCCTTCGGTGTGTCACCGCCCATAACAAGCTTTGCCCCACCTTTTATAGCGTCATCAATAAGAGAGAGTAATCTTTCCTTTGCTGCCGCATTAATAACAGGCCCCATAATATATCCTTCGTCTTTATATTTGCCGAGCTTAACCTTACAAAGCTCTGAACGAACCTTTTCGCACATAACATCATAAATGCTTTCGTGGATATATATTCTATTATAATTAACACATGTCTGACCTGCAAAACCAACCTTTTTAGCAACTATATTTGCTGCAACGGCATCCAAATCAGCATCAGGCATAACAACTACAGGTGCATTACCACCAAGCTCAAGTGAATACTTTTTAATCGAACTTGCACTCTGTTCCAATAGTTTAAGACCTGTTTCATAAGAGCCTATAAGCGATATAAGACGCGGTATATTACTTTCGTTAAGAGTTTTTGCAACATCCGAAGAAGGACCGACTAAAACATTTAAAACACCCGCAGGGAAACCTATCTTTTCGGCAATAACACCTAAATAAAGAGTAGCAAGCGGTGTTTCTGAGGAAGGCTTAATAATACAAGTACATCCCGAAGCGATCGCAGGCGCAAGTTTAATACTTGCATTACCCAACGGATAATTCCAAGCAAGATGACCAACGGTGACACCTACGGGTTGTTTGCTAATAATCTGATAATTCATATTACCAGCCACATTCAAAGCAGGCATTACTGCTCCGTCAATTCTTTTTGCTTCTTCAGCATAATAAGAAAGACTAGTGAGTAGCCAATCTACATCGCCGCAAGCGGCGGCATAAGGTCTTCCTGACTCAAAAGAAACTAAGTCAATAAGTTGTTCTCTTTCTGCAGCACATGCCTCCTTTAATTTATAGAGCCAGGTTGCCCTTTCGTTAACAGGAGTAACAGACCACTTATTAAATGCTTCTTTTGCAGCAATTAAAGCTTCTTTGGTTTGCTCTGCAGTTGCACAACCGACAGTTCCCACTATTTCGCTTGTAGCAGGATTATATACATCCATTATTTTACCAAGACCGTCCACTAATTTTCCGTTTATGTATTGTTTATACATACTTATTCTCCTTATTGCTTAATATTTTTAGCCGTTTGTAAAAGTCTGAAAACACAGGTTTTAAGCGACTTTACTTGTTAATATATTATGATTTTTCTCCGTTTTTATGGTATAATTAAGTGAAACATCAATCACCGAACCGATTTGCCGCGAAATTGATACCAAGAAAGCTGATTATTTAATCTTTGATACAACCGGCATTGAACCGTATGTCGCAGAAAACAATCCTAAGCTTTCGAACACTAAGCTCAAAGAAAAGCAGCAATCCGGATATTGACAAGGAGATCAGCAATTCCCATGCACTCAAACCCATACTATCAGATTTCTTTGCAAATCACTCCAATATGTCGTTTTCTGCATTCTTGGACGACAATCATTAGTTTCATATGATAACTACACGATGCTTAGAAATGGCTTTCATTTCAAGCGTGTCTGTATTCTTCTGAACCATCGCAATTCTAAACAGAGCAACATTTATTTTGACCAATACGGAACTTCATTATGCCCGCCGGACAAAACCCCGTTTATCTTTGCCGGTAAAAGCGGTGATAACAATCGCTCACTGCATTTCAAACGGATTTGTCATAAATCTGTTCAATCCGGTTCGAAACGCATTTGCACATATCTCACCCCTACACAGAATCATCATATGGAAAATGCACATATATACACTCTCTGACAAAAATTTCAGAATGCACCCCGGAATCTCAATGAATACCGAACACTGTAGTTAATGATTTTTAAGAGTGTCCGTAAGCTTGCTGAAAAGATATCGTAGTGTATTTCGCAGTATATTTTTGTGTGGCGGTTCCTGTGCCTGTTTTGTTTAGCTTTTTATTTTATGCTTTCATATTCATAAAAACCTCTTTCTGTAATGTGACTATCTTTATTATTACTGGTTCTTTTCTATTTTACAATCAACTAATTTAATATTTGCTCTTTCTTGGTTTCTAAAGCCCTTAAGACCTCTTGCGCCAATAAATTTAGCAGATGAACCAAGCTCCTCTTCAATTTCCAAAAATCTGTTACCCCTTGCCCCAATGGCACTTTCGCGTATTGAGCCTGCATTTATCCCAACTGCATAATCAGCAATAGATTCGCCTTCACCACGGCTATCGGAAGGCATTATGGCATAACCAAATTTATAAGCATATTGAATCATTTCAAGTGCTTCGGATATACTTCCAACTTGATTAACTTTTAAAAGAACTGCATTTGCTGCGCCTTTTGAAATTCCGTGGGCAACACGTTCTGGATTAGTTGTGAACAAATCGTCACCCACAATCTGAATTCCGCTTTCTTTGGTTAATTCAGCGGTAGCATCATAATCATCCTCATTGAAAGGATCTTCAATAATAATAAATGGATAATCCTTTATGATCTGCATGTAGAAATCATACAGTTGTTCTTTTGTTTTTGGTGTTCTGTCGAAAAGACCGTAGTATTTATCGTCTTCCTTATTGTGATATGTATCTGTTGCAACATCCATCTGGAAGCCCATTTTTCCTTCATATCCTGCTTCAATTACGGTTTTTAACATTTCTTCCCATATTTCTCTGTCAGAATTGTATACGCCTTCAGGAATAGATATAAAATCACGGATATTGGGAAATCCACCGAATTTTTTCTTCATCTTCTCTGCCCAACGGGTATGTACCTCCCAACAAGCATAAGAAGCATCTGCAAACTTATCAAATCCAAATGCCATAACAGACATGGTAGGCTTTCCACCAGGTGTAGTTATTCCACCGCCGTAACGCTCATCCCCTGCAGCCATAGCAACACCAGGAACGGGAAGATACATCGCATTAGCTCCACCTATATGACGATAAAGCGGTATACCAAGTGATGCAGCGCCTGCTTTAAGAACTGCAGCACTTGTTGCAGCTACTGCATTTCCTCCAAGTCTTACCTTTGCATCGGGATATATGTCCAAAATAGCAGCATCTACCTCGGATTGCTTTGCAGAATCCATACCGATAATTACAGGTGCAATTATATCTTCTACTCTTTTAGCTGCCTGGGTTACACCTTTGCCGCCAAACTTTGTTCCACCATCAAATGTAAAATCAACCTCATGAGTCCCTATCGAAATTCCCGAAGTGCACATAGCCCTTCCCTGTGCACCGTTTTCTGTAGTAACTATTACTTCAACACCAGGCTTACCTCTGTTTGTATAAATCTGATGTGATTTTACAGATTTTATTATCGTACCGTACATAGTTTATTCTCCTATAAAAATTATTCTTAAATCCAAAGCCGAAACACCGGTAACAGCTTCAACACCGCAATCAAGTTTCCAAAGCGATTCACTGGTTCCATGCGTCTTTAAAGCTTCCCATAAATCAATACTCCTTTTCTTGGCATCAGCTACAGTAAAACCGTCTACAATAGCACCCGAAAGACAGCTTGGCGCACCATCATAGCAAAAACCGCCAGGTCCATCGGTTCCGTCTGTATCAACAGCACCGATAACTATTTTCTCGCTTCCGCTGATTTTCAAAGCAGCACCAAGACAATATTCCTGATTTCTGCCACCAATACCACTTTCTTTTCCAACAGTAACAACATTTTCACCGGAAGACATTAAAACTATAGGACCACTGAACGGCTCGCCCATTCTTTCGCAACACAATGCCATATTTCCGTCAACAAAGCCTGCCTGACTTGCTTCTGCCTCCATATATTCAGAAAGCATTACACATTTTATGCCAAACTCATTAGATTTTTTTCTGACTGCAGGATAAACTGTTGCGTCCTTGAAAATTAAACCAAAAAACCGACAACCATAGGTTTCAAATTCTGCAACCGACATATTTTCAGTTGCTACAGTCCCTGCAAGTAAGTGTTCTTTTATTGATACCGGCGTATCATCCCATGCATCCCATTTATTTATGATATTTATGCAATCATGATATGTAGATGCAGTAGCTATCGTAGGGAAAAATGTGTTGTTTTTAAGCATTTCAAAATACGGCACTCTAATAACAGGTGTTGACATTTTTGATGGATCAGCCGTAACTATGCATACATGAGTTGCTTTACTTATGAGGCGTGTAATTCTTCCGCCTTTAAAACGGTCTATATGAGTTCGTATCTGATTTAAATCACCGGTTGGCACACCTTTTTCAATTTGCATCATACGAGTGAATTTTGAGATGTCATCAATTGTAATGCTCCCTGCAGGATATGTAAAAAGAGAACCACAACCACTTCCAAAAACTGAAAAGACCAAATCACGCTCGGTAACATCTTTTAAAAGCTCTTCAATTTTTTTACAGCCTTCCACACAAAAACTGTCCGGCACAGGATGTCCGGCTAATGTTACACCAATTTTTTTGCATATAATTTCTTCGCCGTGTTTGCCGATAACATGACCGCCAGTCAAAACATCACCAAGCACTTCTTCAAAAGCCAGTGCAGCACGTTGAATACCTTTTGCAGCACCAAACAGGAAAACCCTGTCGTAGTCTTTAAGGTCAAACTCTACAGGTCCTGAATGTGGGTCATTTTTCATCTCAAAGCCAACATTGTTAATTACAATTTTGTTATTTTCAACCTTTATGAATTCTTTAACCCTGAAATAAGGGTCAAGAGAATCCAGTCCGGCATCCAAAAGGTCTGCTACTATTTTTCTGCCGCATATATTTCCATGCGAAGTTAATTTTTCTTTGTTTTTTATTCTCATATTTCAACCTTAATACAGAATATTATCAGAATCGGGAGCTTCTCCACAAATTCCCTCAAGTCCCGAAATAATATTCATATCCTCATTCGAAAGTTCAAAATCAAATATCTCTGTGTTTTCTTTGATTCTCATCGGATTAGCAGACTTGGGCAAAGAAACAAAGTCATTCTGTAAACACCATCTGAGGCAAAGCTGCCCTATTGTTTTACTATATTTGAGTGAAAGTTCCTTCATTTCATCGGAAGTAAAAATTACTCCTGTTCCAAATGGACTGTATGCCTCAACAAGAATGTCATTTTCATTACAATATTCAACAATTTCTTTTTGAGTAATACCCGGACAAAGCTTTAACTGATTTACCATAGGCTTGATTTCTGCGGTTTCCATTAAAGCCTCTATGTGATGAGATTTAAAATTGCTTACACCTATAGCACGAATTTTTCCAGCCTTATGGAGTTCTTCAAATGCTTTCCATGTATCTCGCATAGCCCTTTTCCAAGTGGAACGGAACTGAACGGGATTAGGCCAATGAATAAGATAAAGATCAAGATAATCAAGACCCAACTTCTCCATGGTCAAATCAAAGGCGTCAAGTGTCGCTTTATAACCGTGGTCAGCGTTTCGAAGCTTGCTTGTGACAAAAATTTCTTCTCTTGCAAGTCCGCTTTCCTTTATTCCAGCACCTACACCACGCTCGTTTCCGTAAGCTGCCGCAGTATCTATAAGACGATAACCATGCGACAAGGCAGAAAGCACGGAAATTCTTGCAATATCGTCTTTTGACTGCCAAGTTCCAAGACCCATACAAGGAATTTCTACACCGTTATATATTTTAAATTTATCGGATATATTATTCATATCGTTCACCTCTTTTTTCTTTTTTATTTCACAAGTTTAGTTGTTTTTCTGTGCACGCAAATTCAAAACATCTTTAATTGTTTTTCGCATATTAAGAACTATCTGTTCATAATTCTTATCATTAATAGCATTGTTTTCAGCAAACATCCAGTCACCGCCTGATGCCAGAACATAATCAATTTCAGCAAAAGGCAAAAAGTTTTCACCGTTAAGTCCACCTGTAACAACCCATTCAACTTTTCCGAAAGGTCCGCCATGATACTGAGCAAGCGTTTCTACTCCGCCAAGCTGATAAATCGGGAAAAATTTTAAGATATTAATACCATAATTAAGAGCCATAGAAATATCACTTGCAGTAACACATCCGGGTAAAATCGGAATATCTCTCTTTAAAGCGAATTCAACAACTTCGGGTACAAATCCGGGAGCAACAAGAAACTTTGCTCCGGCATCAACAGCTTCTTCGGCATCTCTAATAGAAATAACCGAACCTGCACCAACTGTAACCTCAAGAGCTTCAATAGCTATTTTCTTGATTCTGTTAAGAGAATCTTCATCTCTGTGAAGAAGAACTTCACAAACCGGCAATCCTCCTTCTGCAATAGCATGTGCTGCGTCTGCCGCAAAATCCAATTCGGGTGACACCATAATAGGGCAAATTCCTGTTGTTTTTAAAATTCCATACATTGTTTTTTCCATTTAATTTAGTCTCCTTTACTTTATATTAACATAATTCAAGAGTTAATCCGGTTGAATCTGCCAATTGCTGTAAGCTTACAACCATAGCATCTGTGAGGATTAACTCACCCGACTTAAGAGTCTGTTCTCTCTTTTCCCACTCCATTTCGCCGGGTAAAAATATTTTTTCTGCACTTTTTGCCTTTGGACCGTTCCTTAATTCATCAATCATTTGCGACATACGGGAATTAAACACATCCATAGACATCATTTTTGATATATCAATAGCAATAAAAGCATGTCCTGCATTATTTGCAGATGACATATCAAGATTCCAACTTGCAACTTCGCTTAAAATACCCGCACCGGTCATAACTGATGCCAGTAATTCAACCAAAACTGCCAATCCATAACCTTTATGTGCCGCCATTGGCTGCAAACTTGCATTTTTGGGGAATTTGAAAGCATCGGTTGTAGGAAGCCCATCTTCATCTACAAGCCACGTATCAGGTATTGACTGTTTCTTTTCCTGAGCCATTATTACCTTTAATGCTGCAACATTACTAAGAGCTATATCCAAAAATACACTTTTTCCATCTGCAGTTGGTGCCGCAAAAGAAAACGGATTTGTTCCGATAGCTTTTTTGCTACCGTTAGGGATAGCCATTACAGGGTCAGCATTACTCATCGAAAGACCTATCAAGCCTTCTTTTGCGGCAAGGTTTGCATAGTACCCTGCTGCGCCAAAATGACAGCTGTTCCTAACTCCCACATAAGCAATACCAACTTCTTTCGCCTTTTTGATTGCCAAATTCATTGCGTTACATGCAGAAACCATTCCAATAGCCTTATTACCATTTACAATTGCAAAAGCAGGTCCTTCAACCTCTATTATTGGTTCAGCTTTAGCGTCAAGTCCGCCTGCATGCATTTTTTGTATGTATTGACTAAGATTTTTGGTACCATGTGTCATAACACCAAATGTATCAGTAGTTACAAGTGCGTCTGCTACTATTTTCGCATTCTGTTGTGAAACACCGGTTTTAACCAATGCATCTTCACAAAATTTGCTTAAAACACTCAATTTAATGCTGCTCATATTTTACCCTCCATTTTATTAATCCAGCTCAAAAACTTTTTCCATTTCTGGCTGCAATCCGGTTTTTTCATCAATATCCATAATCAAAACATCCTTCATATATTCATTCCAACGTGCAACAACATCGCTTCCCTTCTGAATTTTAGCAGCATAAGCAATACCTTTTTTACACTCATAATATCCAAACAACTTATTGTCATTTTCCCAGATTGTATAATTGCAAATACCGGCTTCCTTTAAGACAGCTACCATTTCCGGCCATATCTGCTTATGCCTTTTTATATACTCATCTTTTTTTCCATCAACTATTGATGCTCTCCAGGTGTATTTTTCCATAACATAACTCCTTTGCATCTTTTGGTAAATAGCCGATTGTAAAAGTCTGAAAAGTCGGATTTCAATCGGCTTTTAATTGTTAATATATGATTTTTTCCGCTTTTATGGTATAATTAAGTTATGAAATACATTATCTACGCATAGAAACGGAGAAAAAATCATACCTGTATAACATCTACAAGCTCAGGGCATAAAGAACAATTTCCTTGCTCAAAGACTGCTCCCGTTGCATTCACACAGTTTATTGGTGTCACGTTAGCCAAAGCAATCCACAAGTTAATGCCCTCCGTAAACTTGTCAAAAATATATATCAGTGTATTTCACATTGTATTTTTGTGTGACGGTTTCTGTGACTGTCTTGTTTCGCTATTTGTTTTATGCTTTCACATTCATAAAAACCTCTTTCTGTAAGATGACCGCCTTTATTACCGGTTCTTTTCAAATTTACAACCACCTATATCTTTCGATAATATTATAGAATTTCAAATACAATTTTTCAATAAACAATATGCACTAATTTCATTGCACTTTTCGTTACAAAATTCTTGACAACAAAAAATTTTTTTGTTATATTAACATTGAGGTGATGGTTTCGATGTATACAAGTAAAATATTATCTTTTAAAAAGTTATATTTCACTGATTTTATTATCGAAGATATTTTTGCAATGAGGCAGAAATGGATAAAAAATATACTCTTTAAAAGATCCAACGTTAGGCAAAAGACTGGAATTATTTTTTTAAATAACTGCGTCGGAATATATACAGACAAATCCGGCGAAAACTTTTTTGCCCCTAAAAAAAGTGTTGTTTGCCTTCCGTATGGTAGTGTGTATACATGCTTAAACCTTGAATGTACAAGCACTTTTGACGATGCTATAATGGTTGAGTTTAATGCGATAGAGAACAACAGTATTCTTACTTTTTCTGACAAACCATTTTTGATAAAGGATGTAAATAGTGCTATTGTACATAACTTTTTCAATAATGTTGTTCAAGCATACGAAGCTTCTGTTCCATCAGCATTAGCTATAAAAACCTCTACGTATAATCTTATTTCGCATATATGCAAGGAAAAAACTCAAAAATATCAAAAACGTTTTAATGCTATCAGTCCGGGTATAGAGCTATTGGAATCTGATCCGCTATGTAAGTTATCCATAGATGAAATTGCCCAATCGTGTAATGTAAGCACCTGCTATTTTAGACGACTTTTCAAAGAATATTCCGGTAAAACTCCTCTTGAATACCAGATGGATTTGCGCCTGAACATGTCAAAAAGCTTACTTGAAAGTGGCGAAGCTACTCTGGAATACATTGCAGAAACATTAAATTTTACTAGTTCTTCATACTTTTGTCGGTTGTTCAAAAAAAAATTTGGTATTACCCCAAGTCAATACAAAGTCAGTAAGTATTTACCAAAATAGTTTAAATTATCAATACCGAAAGCCACGATTACGCAAACTACTGTTCAATTTTTACAACCTAAATCGGCATTTAATCGGCTCTCGCCGCTTGTTTTTCAAGATAATTTTCTCAAATTCCAACAGCAATTATCGAATATTTTTTCAAAATAGCGTTTTACCAGTCATATTGGTCCTCTCCAAAAATACTATTCCACCTTTGAGGAAGCATATTCTCAATCCAATCAATTGCCTTGGATGCAGTAGTATTTGAAGCCGCTCTTGTAAATGCTGATTTAAGTTCCTTCTTAACCTCATCAGTATATGCGTCCCCAGCAATTGATACAAACAGTGCAGTGCCGCTTTTGGATAATACATCAAGCCACTGCCTGTTCTTTTCCCAAGGCACCTCATTTGTTATACCAACGCAATCTGCATCCGCACAATAAAAATTGTTATGTTGCGGCATTCGAAAAGCAAGCGTGTTAATTCCGTATTTCTTTGTACGCTCCCATTCTATTCCGCTGGTATCATCACCCGTACGTTGTATCTCAAATATTCCTGCTGACAAATGACCTATTGTATTGCAACCCATGATAATTACATCATCACCTGCAGCTTCACGAATTTCTATATACATATTTTTTATTATTTCTGCAGTTGTTTTACTATGATCCGAAAAATGTATTTCCGTATCTGTCATATTGCCTTCGTATCCCCATTTGCCGAAAATATCGAATGTTGTAAAATCGTGTTTAATTAACTTATAACCCCAATTTTTAATCGTCTTAACATCTTCTTTGATTTTATTTAATACCATATCACAAGACGGGTCAAGCTTTTTAGTAATCCCTATACGCTTCATTATCACATCATCAGGAAGTTTTTCTAATGTCCATAGAGGTCGAAACCAAATGCCCGGAATAGCCCCTATTTTTACAATTTCACCCGCGAGCATTTTCATATCTGCAAAATTATCGTTACAGTATTTCCATGGGCCACCGTTAAAATGATCGCCATCAACACTACTTTGATGACATAGTTGCCAACCATCATCAATCACCATAAACGGTTTATTCCCTTCGGGCGAACATTCGACAATCCTTTTAGCATGAGTTATTATTTTTTCATACGAGTTATTACCATAATTACAATACCAATCATTTCCTCCGTAAACAGGAAATCTTGGCAATCTTGGTGAACCACACATTAATCTGCAAAAATCCTGCAATGCAGAAAACGCATCACAATCATACACTTTATTGACAATTGTGCATGCTTCTAAACTTCTGCCACTTAATACAATATCCTCGCTTCCATTTCTGATATCAATGTTTAATTGTATTTTTCCGTTTCCGCATTTCCACGAACAAAGTGCATTCGGCTGTGTTTTCACGCCATAACAATATACTTTATTTTCCTTTATAGCAGCAAAATACCATGGCATAATCCTTGTACTTTCTGCTTTTTTCCACTCAAATGCGCCATAACCACGTTCCCAATCATCCCCAAGTACGAGTGCATCATCCAAATAATTATCTTCCACTTCTAATTGAATGTATGATAACGGTGTTAAATCACCTCTAACCGTAACTTTCCCACCATCCGATTTTACAATTACATCATCAGCAACCACCGTATTATAGTCTTTTTGGTATACGGTTATATTATCAAAAAATCCCATATAGTCATCTCCTGTTTTGTAAGTCAACAAATGTGCAATTATGCTTATTTCTTTCTCTATTCAAATTATAATAATAATTTCAATGTTTTGTTCGTCCGCTGTATATGGTATAAATACTGATTTTTCTGCTGTTTTACTATTTTCCGCTTTAATAGAAATATTAACAGTCATATTTCTTATCTTCAATCCTTTAAGCTCAATATAATTTATTTCCGGAGGCAACACCGGTTTTATGTATACACCCTCTTTTTTGAAATCCATCCCGATAATATTTGTAAAAATAATATGTAAGTATCCGGTAGCACTCCAAGTTTGTTTTTTTACGGAATCCCATTCGATTATTCCGCCTTTAAATTTTTCCTGAAGTCCTCCATATATTTCACCGGTATCAGGATGATAGATTTCAGCAAAAAAACCATCTCTGCAGGCAAATTTTGTAAGGTTTCCAAATTCTTGATGTGTTATTTCGTAATCCTTATTTCTAAAAGCTGCATCCGACCAAAATGCTTGAATATGCGGCCATACTGTTCCGCTATGTCTGCCGTATCCACCTTCTGATAAATATCGATTGAATGATGGATACACACAGGCAATTCCATTTGAAGTAACCGGGGAGTTTTTTAAAATAGATTTTTTCTGTAAATCATCTGCAATATCAAACAAAATTGCAAAGCTGTTTCCTATTCCCTCGAAATAGTCACAACCCCCAAAATCATCAACCAGATATCGGTAATAACCTTTTTCACTCATCCAGAAATTTTTATTTATTGCATCTTTCATTCTATTTGCCTTTTCAGAAAAAACAAGCTGTTCGTTTAATTCACTAGCCATATAATCCGCAATAACATACGCATAGTAGTAAAGACAGTTAGTAGACAACGCCTTCATTGGAATACCCACACCATTATCTACACACTTATCCTTACACTCCGTTGCAAAGGTTATTATTCCACTTTCTCCGTGACTTGCGTAAATATCCGGGTATGCTGAAACACCATCTCCATAGCAGGCAGCTCCTCTAAACAGATTATCCGTACTGTCAAACTCAGAATTTTCGAAATATTCAAGAGAGTTTTTTGTTGCCTCAAAAGCTATTTTCAAAAATCCCTTATCCCCTGTATAAATATAATACTGCCAAGCGCCCCATGTCCAGATTATTGCATCCCAGTATTCTCCTGCAATAAGCACTTTGTTATCTTCTTTTTTTAACACAGAAATCAACGTGTTTCTTGCTTCTTCGGGGAAGAGTATACCTCCAGCATTTATAGTGTTTATGGCAGCATCACGAGTCCACGGTTCATGATAACCAATACCGGCAATAATGACAGGTTTTTCTGTTTCAAGCAAGCCGCTTGAAAACGGCCTTATATTTGCAATAAGATCTGAAACTGCAATATAGTACGCAGTATTAACATGCCTGTTATCAGTTTTTAAATGTGTTAAATTCATAGCATCGCCCCCTATTTAACATTTGTGGTATCAAGTTTACAGTTTATTCCCAAGCATATCCGTTTCAAAATATTTGTTTCCTTCAAAACAAAATGTTTTAACTTCATACGGCGAAAAATATATTTCGATTTCCATATTACTTAACATCATTATGCATTTTTCTTTCATTGCAGATGAATTAAACAACCTCACTATCCTTCTGCTATCTTCTTTTCTGTATGCGGAAAGAATGATATTTCTGTTATTGATATTCATTCGAGCGCAAGTGTCAGCATTTTTTCCACTTCCTGATGGAAATACTGACAAAACATATGGTTGCTGATTAAATATTTCGGCCAAAGCATCAATGTGTTTTTCATTTGCACATATTCTGAATTTGAAATCTCTCTCGCCTATATCCAAATGCTCAAGCATTCTGTCAGATGGCGCAATTTCTCTGGTTACACCATCAACAACAACGGGATGAGCTGAATATACAGCTGTTCTTAATAGTGATACACTTAGCTTTGCGTTTTCAGAACTTCCACCATATACTCCACTATTAATTATAGCTAACGAGTTTTCTTTATCCATTAAAGCACACCATTTTTGAAATGTAAACTCACTTCCGTCATTTACGCTTTTTTCACTTCCGAACATTTGCTGAACATAAGGCTTAGCATTTTTTTGAAGATTAGTATCGAATGTAAGCTTAATTAATTTGTTTGTATCATTAGTGAGTAATTTTACTTCAACATCAAGATATCGACTCTCTTTTGAGACAATATATGTAAGCACCGCATAGGATTTTTTGTATTTCATAATGGCTTGAACTTTAGTTCTGAGTTCACCGTTTTCAATAACAGAAACATTAGAATTTTCAGATTCCGGATAACCTCTGAATTCTCTTGCTTCATCATCGGATAAGCAAGAGAATTCACCTTCTATTTCATCAAATTTTGAAATATCCATTCTCCATGGGTCTTCATTGTCTTTATACACAACAAGCTTTATTCCGCCTTCTTTTAACATTTCTTTTCCGTCTACACGGTATTTGTCAACAAGACCTGTCTTTCTATTGATATATACAAGTGTATTTTTTCCGTTAAGTATAATATGATTATCATTCGATTCATACGGCTTAACCTTAATATACGGTCTTGTCGGATATAGTTCACAATCAAATCTTGTAATCCCAAGCGGTTTAGCCTTCGCTCTGAAAGCAACCTTTTTGCGCCAATCTTGATTAAATGTACAATCTTCTTTTTCGTTCTGGCAAGGAACTATTATTCCATCTTCGTTTCTGACTTTTACAACAGTTACTTCGTTTTCTGTACGATTTTGCGTTGCCAGCTGAAATTCAACTTCAAAATCCTCTTCAACTTCATATGGATGAGGATTAAATATGAAAATCGGAATTTCACCGTCTTTTGCCTGCGGATATCCCAAACACATACTTAAAAAAGCTTTCATAGAAAGATTAGAAACAATATCCTTACCCCTACCTATAACAGATAGTATTTCTGAAACCGTTTTTTTTACAGCTGTACCGGGCAAAGCATCATGAAATTCAGAAAACAAAAGTGATTTTTCTGCTTTCTCAAGTTCTTGTTCATCATATTCAATACCACTTACACAAAGCATTTTTTCACACATATAGAGCTGATTTTCAAGTTCTCTATGTCCTTTTTTCACTTCTGCCATAGAAGTATAGCAGCCTATCATACAATGTACAAGCGAGCTATCTACAGTTTCCAATGAATCAGAGTCAATTTTCTTGAAATATTCTTCGGGATTTGAATGAATAAATTCAATTTTATCAGAATACTTCTTTTCGAGTTCGCCTATGTCCTTCCAATCCTTTTTGCTCGGACCACCTCCGTGATTTCCAATGCCCCATGTAAGTAAAGAAATATCATTATGCGGGCACTCGTCAATATACTCTTCTATTCGCTCAGCTGCATGTCCTTTTCCGGTATTGTACCATTTGTAAATCTTAAGTGATTTTATGGTGCTGCCATCATAGCCTTTCCACATAAAAGGGCCATAATCTTTTTCTCTTGGACGCATATAAATATAATTATCATACCCGGATTTTTTTAGAATCTGTACTAATCCCCTTGAATGACCAAATGAATCGAAATTCACCGCAGTTTTCGTGAATTTTCCAAAATTCTCGGTAAAAAATTTATATCCAGTTTTGATCTGTCTTATTATTGATTCTCCGCAAGGCATCAAAACATCAGGTTGCAAATACCATCCGCCTATAATATTCCACTTACCCTGTTCAACCAAATTCTTTATTTTCTCAAATGTTTCCGGTTCAAATTCTTTAACCCATTCATATAGTATTGATTCGTTGTGATTAAATACAAATCCATCATTTTTCTCACAAAAATCCACTGCAATTCTGAATGTTGATAAAGCCTCGGCAACCCCCTCTGCCTTTTGCCATAGCCACACCGGATCCAAATGTGCATTGCACAACAAAAATATCTGTTTCTTTTCTTTCATCATAACCGCCTCACTGCATAATAGTTATTATCTGATTTTGTGCTAAGTTTTCGCTGTAGTCCTCTGTGTCAACTATAATAATTTCAACTTTTGAAGCTTCAGCGCAATCCGGAAAGTCAATTGATATTTCCGCTTCGTTTTTGGGAGCAAATACTTTTCTTGACTTAAATACATTTATCATTTTTCCTGTATCATTGAACAGTTTTACTGTACATATCGCATTAATGTATGTATTTTGAGAATTTTTCGTTTTGTATTTCACTATACATGAGTCATCTGCTTTTGTAATCTGTACATTCGAAATTGCAATAGTGTTTTCATTGCCCGTTGTTATCATTTTATCAAAACTGCTTTTATAGTCAAAAAATGGTTCTTCTTTCTTTGAAATTACATAATAAGTATCATTTAGTAAATATGGGTAAAAATCATCCTCTGTTTCTCCTACAAAAGCAAAATTGCCCAAGTTATTACGCTTGTAGATTTTTGCGCCCAAATAACCATTTCCGTCATAATCCCATACAAGCTTATTATTGATGCGGTCAGCCCTAAGATTTGTAATTGTATAATCAGCTATCGAACATTCCAACAGAGCCGGCTCAAAACCCGATAAACACACAAGGCCATCAGGCTCATATTTATCTGTTATCAAATTTAAACAATAATCAAGTTTATTATCATCTAAATAAACTGAAAAATTTCTGACATTATTCAAATCCAAAACAGAAACATTAGTTTCAGACGGAACGGCTTTAAGATTTACCAAATTAACAAGCACTTTTCCATTATCAATTTTATATTTGAATTCTATATTTTCAGCTCGTTCACCAGTTGTTTCATCTCGAATTTCAACATTTACCATGTTGTTTAAGTAATCAAATAAATTATCACTCAAAATAATGGATGCAGAATTATTATTTCCGGGGGTAACTATTACCTTGTTTCCCAAATTAAGTGTAGCTCTCGCTTTTTTATATTCATTCTGAGAAAAAGCGCCATCCGTATATATTACTTTTTTCCCTTTATTTATAAACGAATTAACTGCATTGTATGTATTATCCGTACACTGAACAACATTTGGAGCAATTAAAACATCATAATTATCTAAATCAGAAAAATCGCCATCGCTTATAACATCAGGGTTTATGCCTATTTCCAAAAGCTTTTTGTAAACAGATATCAATTCAATTATATATTCGCTGCTTGTATCAGATATTTCTCTGTCATGCCGATAGTAATATCTCGATGCTTTCGAATAAAGTAATGCAACTTTCGAATTTTCATTTTTAAGTTTATCAACATAATTCGATAATCTTGCCAAGTCCAAAGCTGTTTGTCCAATTTTGGCAATGCAATCAGGTCGAAAAGAAACTGCATTAAAATAGTCGCTATCTTTATCATAGCTTCTCTCCCACGACCAAATAGTACTTTGCGACATTCCATGAATAGCCCCTGTCCACAGATTGTTTCTTATAAATCTAGCATACGAAGAATCAAATGGAACAGTACGATTTAAAACATGATCTTCAGAATTATAAATAGGTTTTTTATAATTTGTTCTCAAATAATCATAAAAAAACATATTTGAAAAATATAAATCTGTTTTTCCATTGTTATTAATATATGAATGCGAATCACATCCTGCCCAGTCTGAAAAATCATTAAAATTATCAGGATTAACACCATAGGTCAATGGCTGCACTACACCGGAAAAAAGATTCATCATTTTACTATGAACAGGGATTTCTCTGTTATTTTTTCTCAATGAACTTCTCACTAGATTTGCAAACCATTCATGCCACTGTAAAAACTGTTCTTCATTAAAACTAACAAGATCATAAGTCAACTGATCTCTGCCATTATTCATCTTCCCATAGACAGATGAAAAAGAAACATCTCTGATATTGATTTCATCAAAGTTGGTTATGATATTATTTCCTATTTTAATTTCATCAAAACCATATTCGGTCTTCATACTATCAACAGTTGAGTATTTATTTGCCAAATATTCTCTAAATATAGGATTATAAAAATCAGGATAATCAGTCACCCTAAACGCTGGTTCATTCGTAAGACATATATTTGTAACACAATTATATTCAGAAATTTCAGGTATTAGTTTCTCAACGAATTCTCGTATCACTTCTTTTGCATTTATGTTATTAACATTATATTTTATAAAAGTGTCAGTATCCGGTGCATATTCTATACCATCAATATTCTGTGGAAAATAATGAGGTGAAAGTAATAGCGACACTCCTATATTATTAACCTCAGCGTTTGCAAGTGCATTTTTAAGAGCATTAATTTGCGAATTATACACACTGGGGCCTATCTCCATTTGAACATTTGTAATACCAAAATTATTAAATACAGGAATATCTGCTTTTGTTTGTGAAAAGTGCCCATAGCCCAAGGAAATCACAGGCGCATTGTTGCTTTTTAAACTCACACCTTCTGTTGTCAAACTATTCATCATCGGTAATCTTACATTCCTCGATATTTCATCACCAGACAAATAATTTTGCAATGTTAGTTTTGTTTCATCAAAAAGGTTCTCTATATAAGAAATATTGTATTCAATTGCGTTATCTGCTATTTTACCGTTTTGCTCTGAAATTGCACCATTATCAATAGCTTCATTATTTGATATATCGCTTTTTATATTTGTTATATATCTTTCAATTACAGCACAATTAACCTTTTCATATAAAACCGATATGCCTTTATCTTCGCAATTACCGATAAGCGTTTTTAATTCATTAATATTCAAAGAATCCAATCTGTTTGTTTGCACTGAGTAATCGGTTGCGCCAAGTACATTTATTGTTTGAAACAACAACATCATCGTCAGAAAAAAACACACTAATTTATGCCCAAAATTATTGACCACTGGTTATTTCACCTCTCATTTTTAAAGAAGGTGAAATATTAATTTATTTTTATTAATACTTCACCTTCATTACATAAAACTTATTATAAATCTAAATATCTGTCTATTACTGTTGCCGCTTCTGCACGGGTTGCCAATCCTTTCGGAGCAAATGTACCATCATCATTTCCAGTCATTAAGCCTGCAGAAACCGCCACGGTAACCGAATCTATATTAGAAATCTGTTCTATATCTGTAAATCTTAATTCTTTTCGGTCTAATGAACCTTTGTTAAAATGTTTATATGACCTTACAAGCATTTCACACATCTCTTCTCTTGTAATAGCGTCCAATGGCCGGAATACTCCGCTATCAATAATTCCATTATCAAGTGCAGTCTGAACTGTTCTTGCATACCAGTCGCCAGCAAAAACATCACCTATTCCATCCTTATAAACAGAAGTTGCAAATCCGGATGCCCTCATAAGAAGTGTTAAAAATTCAGCTCGTGTGATATCCCTTTGAGGTTCAAATCTTGATTCACTGACACCTTTAATTATGCCTTTGTTTGATAACTTAGCAATATGTTTCTCTGCCCAATGTCCGTATGAATCAAACAAAACATTGTCGTGTTTTATTTGAAGCGTCACAGGAACATACTTTTTGATATCAACAGTATCTCCAAATTCTTTCATCTCTACCAAATCAAGTGATTTTTCAACAAGCTTATCTCCAAGATAAACCTTTACCTTCATTGGTTCATTATAATTACACAGATTGATAATAACATCCCCGTCACAAACACCAATATTATAATCCACATTGAAAACTCTTTCGTTTGTTTCGGCATCGTACAGTTTTATATAAGAAATTCCTGCTTCATCATAGATTTCGCGCATAATCTTCGAGAATTCCTGAGGCGTATATGTATCCATCCCTTTACTTGAGCCTTCGTAATCAAGAACAATTGCATTTGCGAAAATGTAGTCAATCAATGCTTTGTCGTTAGGTAAATTTCTCTCATTAAACTGTAAGCAATCTTTTCCAAATATGACAAGATTGCCACCATTTGCAACATAGTCTTTTAAAGCTACCATAACTCTGTCGCTGGCATATATAGCATGCGGAACAACAAGAACTTTAACATCGTTCATCTTCTCAAGCTGATAATCTGTAATGAACTGAACACGCTTGCCGTTAAACATAGCAGAGGCATATGCCTGATACCAAACAGGAGAATTAGAATCATTATTTATGAAGTCCATCTCCGAATGTAAGATGCCAACATCTCTCTTTTCCTTTTGAAGTGCAGAAATTTCATCCGCATTTCTCATTAAATCAAGTGCAGCCTTACTGATTTTCGCCAAATGTGCCGGTCTATATAGAAGAGAACCGTAAAAATCACTAGCAGGATCGTTTTTTCTGTCCCAAAGCCAAATATCGCTCTCTACTTTACCATGTACTGCACTTACATACATATCTCTGGCAACATAGACATCATCAAGATTATTTACATCATATTCAGCAGTTCTATATATAACATGATCCTCAGTATTCAGAACAGGTGCATCCTTTAACGATGTCATATATTCATACCACATCTGCTTTTGCAAAGGATATTCTATTCCATTTGCATCACTTTTTCCAGTTAAACAGTCATAACCATCGCATCCGTTCAAATCACAGAATTCAATATATTTCTCATATCCTGTTCCACCAAGACGCTGCAAATTGTTAAGTAGAGTTCCTCGCATATAAGACATTACCTTAGCCTGAATAGGTATATTGGGTGCAAGCTTTTTACAGGTTTCTGCCATAAATCTATGATAGTCACTGAATAAAGTATCATTGAACTGCTTATAGTTATACTTCTTTGCGGGATTACCGGCATATTCAAAATCAACCTCATCAAATGAACTATAATTGGTCTTATATGATTCATTAAGCCGGTTAATATCCCCGCCAAAATACTCTGATAAATACTTATGCCAGTCATTCGCATAGAAATCTCCACAATCTTCTGGCTTAAACAAAGGTTCATTCGAAATACAGATATTATGAACACAATCATAATCTGCAATTTTTGGAATTATAAATTTCAAATAATCTTCGGTAATAGCTCTTGCAGCAGGGTGGTTAACGTTGTATGTAAAGAATTGTGCTGCCTTGCATCCCATTTCATACTTGTCTATATATGCCTTAGGCATATAGTGCGTTGCTGTAAGAAAACTCACATTCATATTGTTTTCCTCTGCCAGTTGCAGATTTTTCCAAAGCTCGTTCATCTCAGTTGTAGCACAGTCAAAAACATATTCCTTTGTTGCAGTCTCTTCAAATCCACCGTTTACTAAAAGATTTTCGTCTGTACCTTCAAGTCCAAAACTAAAATCATCAAAATAAACATTTCCGCCGGTTTTGTCTTCAACAAGAATAGCTATTGATGTGGCGTATGTATCTTCAGGCGCAGTCCACGTAAAAGAAACTTCTTTCCAGTCATAATCACCGCCCACATTGTTTCTTGTCCTGTAGTCATCAGGACAAATTGTAATTTTAGGTGCATTTTCAGCTTTTATCCAGCCCTTTAATTCATATGTTTCACCGGGAATTACTCTCACCGACTGTTTAATTTTAAAAAACGTGTTCGCAATTAATGCATCCTTATATTTAAGCCTAAGCGACGCATTACCGCTATGCTTAACACTTGTATCAAGTGAAATATCATAACTTGGTGTTTTTCCGTCAGCTTTAATCCAATTTTCAACAATCGACGGATTCAGATTAACACATTGTCTGATGCCCTCCTCAAGCTGAATTGAATTCATTCCGAAATCCGGAAAATTCGGTATATCTCTTCGTGCAGATGAAAAATGTCCGTAACCTGTAAAGAACACCGGCTTTTCTTCAACACTTCCGTCTTCCGTCAGCACTTCTGCATATACTGTCTGTCCGTCAATCTTCATCGGCGAAGTCTTATATGTATCAACCTGTAAAGGCTTTCTGGCACCCGTAAGATATGCTTCAAGAGCTTCTTTCGCATCGCTATATATATTGGTAAGAGCTTCTTCACAATAGTAAACACGTCCCAAATCGTTGTTTGCAATATCCTCTTCAAGGTAAGTAGGATATCTTTCTAATATTTTGTAATAAGCCAACTCATAAGGTGTTTCCATGCCAGCCTTCTCGCACTTATCAAGGAGTGCCTTTATTTCAGCAACATACTTCCCAACCTTTTTAATCACACCCTTGGTATACTCAGCAGTTGCCGGAGCAATACCAACAGTAACAGAATTTTCAAGGTGTGTTTTATGATTTTCAGCTGAAACATCAATACTTATTCTTCCTTCTCCAGAATTTTCAAAAGATTTTTTTAAGATCTTATGAACACCTGTCTGCGCCGGAACTATCAGTTTTTCTTCCGTCCCGTCAATAACAACATCAAAAGTCTTTTCAACTTCTGATGTATTTACAACTATAAAATCATAGCCACACTCTTCACCGGTAAGAGCAGTCTGCTGCCGATTAATGGTATAAGCGAACCACTCCTTCCCCTCTGCCATAGTCTCAAACTGTGGAAAATATGTGTTATATTTGCCTTCAGAAATACCTTTTGACATCTCAACGCAATATCTTCTTCCATCACCATCATTATCATTTACTATCGCATTAAACAAAAACCTTTCGGGTTTTGCATCGAAAGTGCATGTCCACGGCATTGCAATTTCATAATATATTTTATTTTCCACAACTTTCGCTGCTGTTTGTATTCTCGATAATACCTCTCCGGGAATGGCACCCGAAAATAAACACGCTTTATTTAAATTTTTGTCATAAGTAATACCGCCGGAAACGCCATACGTCTGATCATATCCTGTAGAAATAGCAAACTGTATACTGTCTCCCTGCCAATATGAGGCACTATCTGTAAAATGATTATGAATATCGTCCTCAACTTCAATAAACCAATAAAGAGATTCTGAATCATAGGCAAATTTAAAAACAGCATCTACATCCTTAAACTTTCCGTCAGAAGAATAAAGCTGGTACTGTTCGGATGTTGTAGGAATCTTAATCGGTGTATACTTGTCCCAATCGGCAAAATCACCGTCAATATTTATTCCGGCAGCACTGTAAACAGGAATAAATTTTTGAGCACCGAGAGTATTCATAAAATCATCAACAGAAAAAGTTTCGCCGGATGATACTTCATAAAATTTCTTTTCAAGTTCGGGATTAACAGTACTATTGTCATCGCTGATAATATCTTCTATTATGATTCCCGAATCGTTTGCTCCGAACATGCTTCTTCCAAGTTCTTCAAAACCCGGGTCATCAATCAAATTACTGCCTGTTTCGATATCAATAAACATCATATCATCAAGCCACAAGCCATCTGTAGTACCATCCATAATAATTTGAAGTGTTGCTTCTTTGTTTTCAGGAGCAACATAAATATATTCAAAATTAATCCAATCATATGTGCTACCAAAAACAGTTAATTTCTGTCGTGTGCCCCAATCAACAGTAAATGTCGGATTTGAGGAGTTTAATGATTTAAACTTGCCGCCAACACGGTATTGTTTACCCGCTTCAACATTAACCTTCGTAGACAACATCATGTATACATTTGGAGCCGTCGGAGTAAAATTCTGTGCTTTAATCGAATACTTACCGCTGCTCGCATTGTTTGGGTCTATTTCTGCTACACCTTTACATTCCTTGTTCAAAGTAACAGTCCATGTTCCAATAGAACTCGCAGCAAAAACTGAAGTAAATATATTCATATTAACCAAAAGAGCCAATGCCAACAACACCGGTATTGCTTTTTTGAAAACACTTTTCATATTTAATATCCTTTCAAAAACACATCGTTGATTAGTACAGCCTTTAAAAATGATTTTAAAGGCTGTACTGATCACATAAATGTTAAATATTATTCAACAACCGGCAAAACATCAGCTGCGCTTATAGGAGTTATGGTGTCAAAACCATTCAAATAAAACACCTTAATGCTATAATTATCTCCGGGCTTTATTTCATTTTCCAAATTCAAACTAATCGTTGTTTCTTCAAATTCGGGAATAGAGTTCGTAAGCTGTTTTGTAGAAGCCGTAGTAACAAGTCCATCGTTATTGTATAATGCGGCAACTACGATTCCTTCGTATTTGAGTTCTGAGTTAAGCATATATTTTGGATCTACTTTTATATAGTTCATTCCCTTAACAATTGTTTCTGTAGGTACGCCATCAGCATCAACCAACTGAGCATTCTCATAATCACGAGTTAATAATTCAAAGCTATTGTTTTTAAGAAGATTTTCTTTTGTTACGTCATCTTTATCGTAAATTTTTATACTATCAATCAAAATATCTGCATTTGCGTTACCTTCAATACCCAGAAGCTGATATTTGCCGCTACCCTCTGTTGCATCAGAACCTGTAGTAACCTCTACCTGATATGTTCTCCATATACCGTCGGAGATTAATTCTCCTGCAAAAAATCCCCTTTTTGCACCATTAGCTGCAGTTCCCTGATTTCCATAACCAAATCCTGCTTTAACATATTTATCATTAGCTTTTGTTCCTGCAATTTTGTATTCAATAACATAGGTCTTGGACGCTCTTAAATCTGTAAGCATGCCCTGTGCAAACAAAGCTGCATTACCACTCTCTTTCGGAGTTGTATAATGTACATAGAGTGCTGAATTACCATCCTGCGCATAACCATTTACAACGCTGAGTTTTGCATCGTCTGCTGCATTTTTTCCTTTGCCGGCAAGGTTCCAATCGGTTGCATTGTATTGATTAACACCGTTTGTAACTTTAGATACATCCAAATCATTACATTCAAAACTTCCGTCCACAAGGATATTTTTCTTATTTGCATCAGTTTTTTTATAAACTTTTACATCATCTAAAATATAATCTACTGTTATTCCGTTGTATACTTGCTGTACACAGAACAATCTTAATCCGTTAACGCCGGATATTCCTGCATTAGTCGTGAATTCGTGTTTATATGTTGTCCACATTCCATTTTGTGTTTTGTCGGCAACATTTTTTGATGCTGTATATGTCCACCCATTACTCGATATATTACTATTTGAAGACGAACAACTTCCAACTTTGAAATAACTTAAATCAGACGATGTAGCAAGAGAATACTCAATAACATAATCTGTGTTTTCAGTAAGTTGTTCTGTTAAATCAAAATATACCCAACGCGGCATTGCTTCATTTTTATCACCATCCTTCATATAAGGATGATGAATCACCAAAGAAGCGTCACCATCTGTTGCATAAGCTGTTGTAGCATAAACTACATCATCGGCATTTTTACCGGTTGTTTTACCAAATTTGTTAGGTGTCAAAACAATCTGATTATTTTTCAGCTCGTTAGCATAAAGCATAGCAACATTTAAATTATAATTCTTAAAATCGCCATCCTGAACTAACTCCTGACCCAAAACTTCAGCTACACCTTCAGATGCCGGTGTGGTAACAACCTTTACAGAAAGATTATCAAGCAAAAAACTGATATTAGATGACGGTCTTACAGTGTTACGTAAATATAACCAGTTAATAGGGTTACCCTCTATTGAAGGGTCGGTCATATATCCGCTGTAATGAACCCAACCATTGCCAATTTCTTTTCTCGCAACTTTATCTGAGCTTAACAAACCATAAACAGCACCCTGAAAATCTCTTCCGTAGATATCGGAATTAAAATTATCTTCATTTCCAACTTTATAATCAAATTCAAATTTAAAAGTGGAACCCTGAGGAATCACTTCTTTAAGGGTGTTTCTCACAATAACACTGTGAGCTTTTGAAGATTGTTTTTTTATCGCAATCGCCAATGATGTATTGTCACCTACACCATCGGTGTCACAAATATTAACCGAATAATCTTCTTCTGTCCAAGTATAACCACTTTCTGCACTTTTCAGCTGAATTTCCCAATACGATGGGTTAAGTTGCAATTCGGGACTTCCTGACACCGGTTGTTTAACATTTGCATATGCTACTAATTCTAACGCATACATGTTAAACATCATCATTACAACTAAAACAATGCCTAAAATTTTGCCCTTTTTTAACATAATAACTACCTCCAATTAAATAATTTTATTTTGTATATAAATTTGAATTGCAAAGTATGTTTAATGTTGTACGACTATCAAATACAAATACTTCCACTGAATTTATATCCTCAGTCAATGTAAAAGGAACCGAGATTTCTTCCGGCAATGCCGAAATAGCAACACACTTGCTTGCTGAATATACCTTCTTTAACACTCCGCCCGAGTCACTCAGCACCACAAGAATCTCTACATTCTGCCCACCTGCTACCGAATTATTCTTTAAAGCAATATTAGCTTTGTATTCACCATCGCCGTTTAATTTAGTTACTTCATCTGTTCCTTTTTTCAAAACAACATTTCCCGTCTCATAAGGCGGAAGAAGTGGTTCCGCAACTGCAAACGCAGGCTCACCTTCGACACCGTATGTATTCACAGCAGCAAGTTTAAAGTTATATGTATTTCCGCCAAGAAGATTATCCGGTGTATATGAATATGTTCCCTTTGCAAATCTGCCTATGTAATCATATTCACCGTCAACCTCGCGGTAGATGTTGGTACCGATAACAGATTCCTCATCATTAACGCTCCAGGAAATAACAGCTGAATTAACATCGTTGTCTGTATCTGCCATTTCAATATCAACCACTCCATCAAACACTTCAAAACCGCCGTTAACCGCAAGATTGTCACCTACTTTATTTCCTGCTTCGTCAAGCTCATAAACTTCTAAATCATCAAACCAGAATCCATCGCAGGTGCTTTCATAAACGAAATACAACAAGTTTTTTGAATTGGCAACATATGTTCCTGAATAATCGTATGTATGCTCATATTTCGTCCAGTCTGAACCACCGGAACACTTAGCACCCCATTTCTTGCCTTCTTCTTCAAAATATGCCCAACCCATATGAACTACGACATGAGAAATATTGTTCTTCGATTTTGCCCAGTACGAAATTTTATATTTTTTATCGGCAACTAGCGGAAGTTTGTAAGTTATTGCTGAATAACCCCAAGAAGAACCTGTGTAGTTAGAGTAAGCAGGATCCTTAACAAATGCAGATGAAATCTTGACGGAAGCCTCCCCGCTGTGTTTTTCGGATACATCTATCGTCATTGACGCGGGAAGCATTTTTGTACTCGCTCCGTTCCTCACAAAAGAAATTTCTTCATATGTTTCCGTTGTTTTTGTCGTCGGCATACCGCTCATAAAGAAAGTATAATCATCAGCATCTGTATATTCAAAAACAATCTTGTACTGATTATACTGATTATTGGTTAATCCGGTAATCTGATACAAAATGTATTTTGAAGGGGTCGTATTTATGGAATCTGTAACAAAAACCTCTTCACCTGATGTTATATCATAGATTGTTATTTTTTCGATAGTTGTTGCTGAAGGATTCTTCCATGTAAATGTAAGGTTCTTATCACCGGAAGAAAGGATAACATTTTCAGGTTTATAAATGCTCATATCAGCAGCAAAAACCGAAACTGTAAACAAACACGGTATAGCAACAGCAATTATCAGCATAAAAGCAAATATTTGTTTAATACTTTTCATTTTTTTCCTTCCCTTCTCACTTACATATTATCATTTCTACAAGTTGCGAAGTTTTTATCCTGCAGACTACGACATCCCCTTCCATTACCGCAGCAACATTTGAAAGCTCACAGACATCATCAGATTTCAAAAACTTTTGAACACTGACCGTATTGCTAATACGGAATGAATTTGAGGAAGTTCCGAAATCTATAAGTATTCTGCCGTTTGAAGCGTCAACCTCCTTAACCGTGCCCATCGCAATACAATTGGACACATGATAGTTCGATGGTCTCGATGGTGTTAAGACATCCTTAAGAGAGCAAATTTTATTGCACGATGCAACCCTCCCATCAGAACCCATATTAAATGTTAGCACATCACCTATGTTGTATGCGTCAAAAGTATTAACATCGCTTCCTAAAAGCTTAAGATTCTGGTAACCTCCACCATTTCCTGTAATAGCAGCCACTATATCATCTTTTGCCACGACTAAGCTTTTTCCGGTTACAACGAATAAAACCTCTGAAGAATCTAAGCTAACCCCGTCATAATTATATGATAGCAAATTGGTAAACCCAAATTTGTCAGTATCATATGCACTCACTTTGTAGTTAGTGTTTGATTTAAAGAAGCCCGTTGCTTCTCTTACAACATACGCATCAAAGTCTGACAAGTCAGAAGGAATTATAAACAACTTGCAATCTGTATCTGCATATAATTCACATTGAAACGATTTGTTTTCAGAACGCCACGCATACTCGGCTTCATATGTTTTAGAAAATCCAGGATAACCCCATGTATCTGTTTCTGTATAAGTGTCTATCTTTTTAACCTGACCTTTACCATTAAGGTTAATAAGCATCACCTTTCCGCTATCTGCATTTAAAATACTCTCTATTTTGGAATCGGATTTTGAATACGGTTTTCCATTTATATACACTTTGCCTGCAAAATCTGTTTCGATCCAATTACCGTTCATATTATAAAACTTGATTTCATAACCACCAAAAGTATCTGCCTTACACACGCTATAAAATACTGCATAATTATTATTAGCATCTTGCTGATAGTACACAATTCTTCCGAATGAATCAAGATAGTATGTATAATTATTTCCCAGTTCAGGTTTCACATTCGTTACCTGCTGATATAATTCCGCAATCTTATTAACCTTGTAAATCTCTTCGTCAACAGTTATTGTTTCATCACCATTGTTACATTCATTATATTTGCCCTGAATATAATCCTTGGAGACGATAATAGAACATACAGGATTTTCAATTGATTTAGCAATTGCTACCGTAAGCACGTCACCCGATGAGATACTTGAAAAATCAATTGATTCGTAACCATTAGAAATGTAATAAACAGAATCAGCATCATCATTCAAATCAATTTCAGATATATGATTTTTAAGTTTGTATTTCGCCAAAATTTTTAATTCACTGTAATCTATACTTCCAGCAATCATTACATCATATGAAGTAACTTTTATTACATCGTAAGATCCGTCTCCATTGTTGTCTATAAAGCTGATATTCCCATTATCAACAGAAAAATCATCTGCCTTATAATCAGGATAAAATTCCCCATTATAAATAACCTTCATTACGGGAGATAATTTAAGAGAACGCATCTTTTCGTTCTCATCATAATACTTAAATTCTGAAAAATCACCTTCCATACCAACAATATCAACATCATTTACACTCTTGATATTTGATTCACAATCAGCTCTTCTTAAATATAAGACCTTGTTATCAGTGCTATTTGCTTTCTTTATATAAGCACAAACATTTTCTCCCAATAAATCCGAAAGATCTCCGTCGGTATGATAAACGAAACCGTCTATGGCAATATTGTATATTGAATCTGCTCTTACTTTATCAAGAGATGTAACACCATTTGAAGTTTCAACACCCTCAATGATATAAATATCTCTGTATAACGTTATGAGTGGTTGATCTTTTATCAACTTATATGCGCCATCGTCAGATATGGCACTGGTTTGCATTGATTCTAAATCCAAAATGGAATACAATAAAGCAATAAAATTTTCATATGTTAAAACCCCATCTGCAGAAACATTTACAATCTCATCTATACCAAGCTCTGAAGCGACAGAAAGATAGCCCTTATGTTCAGCTATAGCGCCATATCCCAAAACGTTAATTACCGCTTTCACTGCGTCGGCAGTATTTATTCTTTGCTTCGCATTGTATATGTATCCTTTTTTAATACATCCGTTTCCTCTTGCCATTGCCTCCGGATTCATACCATCATCGGATATAAACCTTGACAGAGCACCGAAAAATGTATCGTTAGTGATTGCAGACGGGGTACTTTCAGCAAGAATACCTAATGCTCTTAACACATTTGCCTCTTCTGTAACACTTGTTTTTGTAATTGCTAATGTTTGAGTGCATACCAAACTGCTTATTAAAGCAACCAAGCACAAAACAGGTATTAATTTTTTTGACATTTGTTCACCTCCGTTATAATCCGTTTACCGTATTAATTGAAAAATGCACGATAAACAATTACTGCTGCCTCTGCTCTTGTTGCGTTGCCAAGTGGATTGAATTTATTGAAATTATCACCGGTAATAATATTTTCAGTTTTCATTTTAGATACACTATCAACCGCATAGTCACTGATTAAATTCACATCATCAAAATTTAACTCGGCAGCAGAATATTCCTTTTTGTTTATGAGTTCCAAGGATCTGCAGCAAATTACAGCCATATCCTGACGTGAAATATTTCTTCCTGTTCCGAATAAGCCATTATCAAAACCGGAAATAATGTTCAAGCTGGATGCACTTGCAACATATTTATAGAACCAATCATCCTCAGAAACATCATTAAAGTCACACTTCTTGTTATCCGAGTATAAATTCGCTGCCATTACAATAATCTTTGCAAATTCTTCCCTTGTTACATAATCATTTGGACGAAACTTTCCTTGTCCATCACCAACCATAATATTATTTTTGCTAAGATAATTTATAGCAGTCTCTGCCCACTTTACATCCGAAACATCTGTAAAAGTGTCAGCTTTTGCGATATTACTTTCTGCAATAGAAATATTATTTGGGATACTTACATTTGTAACCTTGTTTTTTGAATTGGTACCACCACCGCCGCCTGATGAATTCTTTTTACTAACTATAGAATCTGATATAACATCTAACAAATCGTCTACAGTTTCAACTGGGCTGTCTTTGAGCTTTAAAACAATATTTTCATTTGTCTTTGTCCTATCAGTAGTGCCACTCAGATAGTCTATATATGTTTCGTTCGTATTAATTTCCAAATTCCCGGCATTATTCTTTAATACTGCAGTCAAGTCGCTGAATCTCGAATTGTTAATTTCATAAAGTGCTTTTGCAACAGTAAAGAATCTGTTTACACTGTCACGGCTTACATATGGTCTGTTTGCATATATTATTCGATTAACAAAGTTCTTAATAACATCGTCAAGTTTTTTATAGTTTGTTTCACCGTTATGCGGATTTAATCCATCAAGATACACGGTTATATTAGCCACATCAGACGTGTTGATCAACTCTATCAAAAGGCCACTGTTGAGTGTAGAAATAATAGTATCATCATCATAATCCGGAATGGTTTTAAGGTTATCAATACATATTTTAAATACATTTTCCTTATTATTGTCATTTATCAATTTAGAATAATCTGACATGCTGAATCCCAACACTTTAAGTACCGAATTATTTTCTGATTTGTCGAATATGTCAACAAGACCAGAGCAATTTTCTTCTGATATCATTTTCTTGATATCATCAAAAATTGCTATTTTATGCTCATGAGTTACATATGTCATAAAATTTTTTTCAATATCATTATCACCGCATTTAATATACAAATCATAATCACCTTCAGCATCATAAGAATCAGGCATATTAAATACAAATTCAACAATACCTTCCTCATTTGAAGAAGCCTGTTTAACAGCGTAGATATTATCATTATTACTAAGATCTGCACCTGACTTAACAACAATTATACTTCCAATTACGTTTTTATCTGTTGTATATTCAACTTTTACGGTATTATTTATAATTGTAATTGGCAAGTCTGATGCAAAAACAGTTAATTCAAGAATCATATTAAATAGAAGAATACAAGATGTAATTTTTTTCATTGCTCAACCCCCCTTTTTTGTTCAACCTTTTATTCCGGCAGATAATGTTCCTTCCGCTATGTGTTTCTGAACAAATAAGTATATCAATATTATCGGAAGTACTGCAACCGTAAGCATTACATAGATTATAGGTTGCGGAGCATAATTAAGTTTTTGCACTAAATAAAGCCTAATCATAACCGTCCAATCTTTTTCACTTGGCAAAAGCATCAATGGATACAGAAAAGAATTGTATACCCATATAAATGCATTCATCATGCAAACAACACATATCGGTTTTGAAAGTGGCAGAATAATTGATAAAAATGTTTTCAATTTAGATGCTCCATCAATTTCTGCTGCCTCAAGCAATGCCCGTGGTATTCCTTCAAAAAAATTTTTAAAAAGAATAATGGTATACGCAGATGTACTTGCTGAAAGAACAAATGTCCACTTACTACCAATCATACCCAAATTCGAAAACATTATGTACAAAGGAAACATAAGTGTCGTTCCGCTAAACATCATAGTCCCCATAATGTACAAAAATATCATGGGTCCGCATTTTGGTTTTATTTGCCCAAGAGAAAACGCCGCCAAAGCAGATGTTATCATCTGTGCACAGACTATTGTTGCGCAAAAGAAAAGTGTGTTCAAAAAGTTATTCCCAATATCGTATGTCTTAAATGCCTCTACGAAATTTTCAAAATGCCATTCTTTCGGCAAAATGTGAAAAGATGCCGAAATCAATTCGTTTTCTGTTTTAAAACCACCGAGAAACAACCATATCAACGGAAATATCTGAACTACCATCCATAGTCCAAGAAAAGCCATAAGAAAGGCATATCTGAACTTTTCTTTTGGCTTTTTCATCTCAGTGCCAATTATAATTGCCATGTTATTCTACCTCCCTATTATGCTTCATCTCTTTTTGTGAACCTCTGAAAAACAATAGTCAAAATCATGGTTGCCAAAAAAACTACAGTTGTAATTGCCAAAGTATATCCATAGTCCATTTTATTAACAGCCGAATCATAAGCATACAAGAGAACTGGTTCTGTTGCGCCTGCAGGACCACCACCCGTAAGAACCATTGGCCCTTCCAAAGCTTCAAAAACATAGATTATGTTAAGGGTGAACATTGTTATTATTGTGGACATAATGTTCGGAATAGTAACATACCTGACTCTGTTCAATACACTTGCACCATCAATACATGCCGCTTCATATTGTTCGTTTGGAATGTTCTGGAGTGCCGCAAGAAAGACAACCATATTCATGCCACCGCAAATAAGAAGCCCCGGAAAATGCATACAAAAGTAAACCAATCTTTCACTATTAAGCCACATCTGAGGTTGCAAGCCAATTGATTGAAAAATTTGATTTGCCAGACCATAATCAGGCTGCCATATAAATTTCCATAAAATCTGATTGGCAATCGCCGGTGTAACTGCAGGTATGAAAAACATTACCCTGTACAAAGTTTTTATTTTGGGGTTTCTGACTTCGTTAAGCAAAATTGCGAGCAATATCGGCGGCCAAAAGGTCATCATAGTGCTGTACAAAAGCAACTTAAGGTTGTTAAATATATCTGTATAAAACTTTGCATCTTTAAATATCCGTATATAGTTATCAAAGCCAATAAATTCCCCGGGTAATTTAACAAGGCTAATGTTAAAAAATGAGCCAAGTACACCTAATATTATCGGTACATATTTAAATAAAAAGATTAGAACAACTGCAGGCAACAAAAACGCAAGTCCGCTTAATTCTCTGCGAATACCTATCTTGCACTTGCGGCGTGTATTTTTATTCTTCATAAAGGTATTCCTCCATTATTTGTTATTAGTAATCGCTTGTTATTTTTTTTGGAAGGAATTCGGATATGTTGAATATAATTCCTCGGCACACTGATCAAGAAGTGATTTAATCTCTTTACGAGATATATTTTCTTTTAGATATATTTTTTCTAAATATTCTTTGAGCTTACCTTTTAATTCAGACCAGTTACCACAAAACGGTTCCGGCTTTGCATAGGACTGTATCTTCAGTAAAGCTTCTCTGTTTTCATTGTTGAGTTGTGAATATGTTGCCAGTTTCTTTTCGTACAAATCTTTTCTTGCAGGAACCATAGTATCAACCAAACCAGCTGCATCCTGATTCTTCCACAATTCTTCAAGATACTCTTCGTCATAATACAAATATTCAGCAACTCTAAATGCAGCTTCAAGAGTTTTCTTGTCTGCATGCGGGCTGAATGTTATAACTTCTCCACCGGCAAGCGCTGCGCCCTCATGGTTAGAGTCTTTGGCTGGAATTAATTCTTGTGTAAAATCATTATATGTAAAACCATTTCTTTCAACCGTATCTTTGTTAATAACATTTGCAAGCTGTGCCCATGCATAAAGTGCTGCGCCAGATTTAATATTGTTACTGATTTCGCTTGAATCACCCATAATATTCTTCTGGGTCATCTTGTATTTCCATACCATCTGATTCATGAACTCTGCTGTATCCACGCCTTCTTCACTATTAAATGTTATTTTGTATGTCCCATCACCGTTGGGTTTCACCATTTCCCCGCCGGCTGACCACATCCATGGTGTAAATTGCCAAACGCTACCTGTGATCTGATAGCAGATACGGGGAATAGAAATATCGGTCAATTTTTGACCAAAATCAGCAAATTCTTTCCACGTTTTAGGAAGATTGTTTACATCTCCGCCAGCATCTTTTATTGATTTTAAATTTACAACGGAAGCCTGGACATACGAAGAACGCGGAATTGCATACCACTTTCCATCACTCGAAATAGCTTGGTCAAATGTTGTTATAACCTTATCTTCCGCTTTGTATTTCCAATTCTTCACAAAATCTGTTATGTCTGCGATAGTTCCATTCTTTATTCTCGTGGGAATATCTGTGTAAGAAAATTCAACGAACAAATCCGGTGCTTGTTTAGCCATCAATGCCTTATCGTATTCCTGTCTGTAATCGGTTGACATAGGCTTGTGAATCAATTTAACCTCGATATCAGGGAATTTTTCTGCAAGTTTCTCGATCATAAACTGTTCAGCATCTTTGTCAACCTGTGAACTGTCTGAAGTTATTCTACTCCACATAGTCACAACTGTTTTTCCTGAATTAACTTCTTCATTTTTTTTGCATCCTGCAAAACCGAGTGTCATAATACAACTCAAAATTACCGCTACAACTCTTTTTACATTTTTCATAGTTAGTCTCCTTTTTTTAAGCATATTAATCAATATTTTTTAAAATAATATTGAATTTACATAAATTATAACAAACAAAATACTCATCTTTTTTATATGTTAAAAATCTTGTTTATACCTTAAGGTAAATTATATCAAAGCCAAATTTTAATTTCAATTTGAAAATATTTCCAGTATCAGCAAAATGATATAAAGTCTGCCCTTTCATTTTTGTCAATAAGTTCAAAAATCTTATCTTTTCCAATTCTTAAACACTTCTTCCCTTTCTGTATAATACATTGAAAGTCCAGCACAATCAGGATTATACTGATATTTTAACATTTAAAATATCAGTTTTCAATGAACATTACTTGTTGTTTTAATTGCATTTTTCGATACACAAACTTTGATAAATTCTTAAAACAGAAAATCCTCATATGATAATTTACTTTCCGTATAAGACCTCTTTTTCTACTTCTCAATTTTTACATCTGCTAACCTTTTATATCGATTTCAATTTTTGAAAGTAAAACAGAAGCAAAAATGCGACAGAAAATTATTATAACGTACAAATATATTAACTACACAAACTCATAAATATTGTCATCATCATTATCATTAAGAACTATTCTTACCTCAAAATTTCTTATGTTATCTGTTGTATGTACGATGTACGCAACATCGTTATAGAAAACATACGGTTTCGAATCTTACGAGCACTCTTCGTTCTTCGATGCACTGTAATTATGTTATAATATCACCAGAATATATTTTAAAACCATCATCCATGGTGACTAATTCATTGTTTTATATAGAAAAACACTTAATGGTTTTGAATCAGAATTCACATGTACCTTAACATTGTGAGATATTAAATTCGAATAATCCGCTATTGGGCGTCAAACGGCGGGACAGAGATGTGAAATAATTGGAATATAACCGTGATTGATGACGATTTGGAAGTTTTGCCGGAAAACAGAATTAAATATCTCAGAATTTTTCAAAACCGGCATAATTTTCAATCCATGCACCACGTTCTAAAAAAACGGTAATGATATAATTTGAAAATGATAAAAAACCGATAATCCGTATTATTTAAAACACGAATTGATTGAATGCTTCGTAATATTTTGTGATTTATGCAAAAAATATTAATATGTATTCATCAAAAAACCACTGATGTGTGGTCTGCAATCATCAGCGGCTCTCTTTAACATATTGCTTGCTTTGTCGAAAAAACAATTGAAAACACCATTAAAAACGACAAAATTACAGATACTTCGACCATCTCAAACAAGCTTAGAAAAGCAATGGGATATATTTCAAAGAACCGGGACAATAATTGTTCCGGTTCTGAGTTAGCATCATCCATGTGCGCCGAAAATGTAAAAATGTTCAATCAAATCTATCATAAATACTTCTTATTTTTAAACTTATGTGGGGTAATATTATATTTTTCAACGAATTTTTTTGTAAAATATGACTGTGTGCAAAATCCGCATCGCTGCGCTATTTCACTCAGCCCCATCGAACTTTCTCTAATAAGAATAGTCGCTTGTTCAAGGCGCACATTCAAAATATAACGGTGTAAGCTATGACCGGTATTTTCTTTAAAAATCCTGTTAATATAATTGGGGTGATACGAAAACAATTCTCCTAACATTCTGTTTGAAATGTCATGCATATAATTTTCGGCAACAAAACTCATTATATTCTTTACAAGCGGCGGACACACGACAGATGATGCATATGACTTCCCCTTTATTATAAGAAGCTTAAGCAACGATGAAATTATAGCATTTTTGAATGTTGAATTTGAAATAAAAACCGTTTCAATCTCTGAAATAAGCTGATACGCATTTTCATCACACGAAAACACACACGGAAATTCCGGACAGGTGACACTTGATAATATTTTTGAATAATCAAATTCATCCTCCGTTTTCGGTTCAAGGGCACAAGATATTACGTTTTCTGTAACCACGTCAAAATTAATCACAGTGAATAAAACATCTTTGCCAAATGTCAACTTGTATTTAACAGCCGGCGGAATTATCAGCATCTCATTTGAATTTATCTCAAATAGCATACCCGACACATCAGCGTTTATCCTGCCGTTACGTACATAGAATACTCTATGATCATATGCCAAAACAAATTTTTTGTATACTGCAAATGAATTTCTTTTTTCAATATATCTTACAAAAGGATTCATTTCACACAAGTTCATAACAATCTCCATTCTGTCGCTAAAGCGTCAGCACAAATAGGAATGAAAGTGCAGATCTGCGACTGTTTTTTTATATGTTGTAAAGGAAACAAGGACGATAGTAAGAATTCCAAATGGATTGGCGACCTTTTTCGTTTAGGTCTTGTTCCCGGTAGTTTTATACCCTCAAAACCTATTCGTGTTTTGCGTGAATTTACACGTTACCGTTACAAGCTTGTTTCTATGAAGTCAAGCGAGAAAAACCGTTTTCAAAACGCTTTTTCTGTCTGCAATATCGGTCTTGATTCTGTTGTTTCCGATATGTCCGGAAAATCCGCAACTTTAATTATCGATTATCTGCTTTCAGATGGTTTGTTAAACGCCGTGGTAAAAAACGGGCTATCATTGCCATTGCGCGAATGATTCTTACAGATTTTTACAATATGCTTTCAACAGGCGAAGCATGGAATCCCTGTGACTTTTTCAAAATTGATATGCCTGATGAACTTAAAGCAAAACATGGGGAAAAGGCTATTAAGCAAGTTGTCAAGTTCCTCGAAAAACGGGTATATTTGGTCAGTTAGCTGTAACTTTACTGCTACCTTGCAAAAAACTTATTGCAAGGTTTATTTGCTATGGAGATTTTTCTCTGTTTTTTATTCTTTCGCGATATCATCTAAAATATTTATTTTGTTATATTTTTAATTCAAATTATTATATATTATAGCATGTAAATTTATTATAATCAAGTCACAATATAAACAAATTCAATAAAGAATAAAGAAATAAGGAGGATATGTTTATTATGAAACAATATAAAGTCAATTACTCGATCGGGACTTCTGAAATAAAGCAATTAAGAAACGTTGATGACAACATCGGCACAATAAAACGTACTGATGAAGATTTTGAGAAAATATCGTCGATAGATATTTATTTGGCAGAAAATATTTCTGCCGGCGATGACGGTTATTATATACTGCCCGGCGCATGGTGGAGAGCAAAGTTGCGCTCCGCAGGAATCGGATATTATAAGGAACATAGCAACATGGACTATATTAACTATGATCCGCATATGCCGTTTTTCTGTTTCAAACACAAAAATTTAAATTGCTTATACATTGTTGAAGGCATGAGGGAAATTGCATCCCAAAGGGTTATTATTAAAAACAATGAATATACTTTCTGCCTGCATTTTGAAATAGATCAGGATATTCCTTATGATGATATAACGGTTGTTAAGTATGAATTGCCGGGCGATGCAACATACAGCGATTTTGCAAAGAAATACAGAGAATATTGCTTTGAAAACGGGTATGTAAGTTTAAAGAACAGGCTCAACGATGAGCTCAAATATGCTGCGGAATCCGTTATGGTTCGAGTAAGAATGGGTTGGAAACCCGTTCCTTGCGAGATTTTGGAACAAACAGAAGAAAATGAACCGCCTATGCATATAGCCTGCACCTTTAAAGATGTTGAAAATTTAATGCATGAATACCAAAAAGCCGGAATCGAAAAGGCCGAATTTTGTCTTGTCGGCTGGAACAAGGGCGGACATGATGGACGCTGGCCACAGATTTTTCCTGTTGAAGAAACATTGGGTGGAGAAAAGGATTTGCTGTCGCTTATTAACACCGCACACAAACTCGGATATAATATTTGCTGCCACACAAACAGTACGGACGGATACACCTTGGCAAATAATTTCTGTGAAGATGATATTGCCATTAAAAAAGACGGAACAAAAAGCATCGCCGCTGAGACATGGGCAGGAGGCAGAACATACGATATATGCCCAAAGAGAGCTTGGTATTTTGCAAAAGAGGATTTTCCGAAAATTGCGAAACTGGGATTTAGGGGAACGCATTACATAGATGTTATAACCGCCACACCGCCAAGACGCTGCTACAATAAAAACCATCCCGTTAATTACAAAGAAGGTGTAGAATACATGGGCGAAATTCTTAAATTAGCGCAAAAGTTATTTGGTGCAGTCGGAAGCGAATGTGCAATAACTCATAATATGAAAAACTGCGATTTTGTTCTCTACAATACATTCAGAAGGTTTCTTGATTACAAAAGACAGGAAAAAGAGATTGATTTAATTGACGAATATATACCGTTTTGGGAGATTGTTTTCCATGGAACAGTATTATATACTCCGAGCGCGTGTACGGTTAATGCCGTGTTTAACAGGGACAAGGCTGCAATGCTTAAGCTTATAGAATACGGTGCAAGACCAACGTTGTATTACTATTCAAAATTTAAGTCAGATGGCACAGACTGGATCGGTGATGAAGATTTCACTTTAAACACACCGCTTCAAACAGAAAAATCCGTTAAAGGCGCCAGGGATACGGTTGATTTCTATAATCAATATTCATATCTGCAGTATGAGTTCATCGAAAAACACGAAAAAGTCAGAGAAAATGTATTTAAGACAACTTATTCGGACGGAACTGTTATTACTGTTGATTATAACAAAAAGAATTACAGTATAAAAAGGAGTTAAAATTTAATGATAATATCAACCGTCATAGGCGGTGTCGGAATGTTGGCACTGCTGTTATGCTATCAGTTTTCGGATTATAAAAAGGTACTTATTACAAAATTTTCCGCCGACTGTCTCTGGGCTATACACTACGCTCTCATAGGAGGTTATTCAGCGATAATAACCAATATAATCTGTGCAGTCAGAGAAATTATATATCTATTTGACAAGAATGCAAAAAGGCATGCCGTTTGGCTGATAGCTTTCCTGATTATTGGGTGGATACTATCATATTTTAGGTGGACAGGACCGATAAGTATATTTCCGACATTAGCATTCACAATAGGAGCATATTCATTTTGGCAGAAAAACATTCGTATAACAAGAATCATGGCACTCGTCAACGCTTGCCTCATGTTCACATACGATATATTTGTAGCATCATATATAGGCATGCTAAACGAAAGTTTAACATTTGTCACAGTGGTAGTTACAGTCATAAAAAATGAATTGGCAAATCGGTAACACATCTCTTGTTTCCTCGTCCGGCTTTCCGTCAAAGAAAAACTGAATGCGGTTTATCTCCTTATTCACAATTACCTCTCCATCAGACGATATTGCCGTGTTATTTTCTGCCGCCTCTGCCTTTGCTCTTAATTCATCGGCTTTGCTCTGTTCACGGAACGCCGATTCAAACTTATCGTCTATGCGTTTACGATAATTTCTGTCCGATCGCTCTGAATGATGCCCAACAATTATCGGCTGCCCGAAAGGAATTGCCTCTGACATTTTTCTTGCCGAATCGTATGTATCTGACGCTCTTTTTTCGGCTCTGTCAGCAGCCTTGTTGAGCCTGTCGATTCTTGCCTGTCTTTTTTCTTCGTATTTATTCATAATATTCAGTCTCCTTTTGCATATATAATATTTCTTTTGCAATATCCCCTATTCAGGTTTAGTCTTCTTGTAGGTTCACGATGAACCCCACCTCGGTTCACGAGATAAACAGACCGGTTGCGTTTTCGGAATTTATGTAATTTATTCGCCCAGCTTATATAAATTATGTGTATCTCAACATAATTTATATTATCTAAGCTAAAATATTATGTTGAGCAGAAATAGACAACGCCTT
>ERZ824480.550-NODE-550-length-47433-cov-3.799992_pt1 | contig 47433 bp, 42 predicted proteins | sample MGYA00519861_ERZ824480 | MGnify/ENA primary metagenome ERZ824480 (study PRJEB31778, sample SAMEA3449152) | human gut metagenome | biome: human gut; feature: human-associated habitat; material: faeces | place: United Kingdom | collected 2010/2012 ... | reverse complement strand
TTCATAATCATTACCTCTTTCTTTAATTAATTTTATTTTTATCTTCGGAAGCTATGCACTCGGGGCATATTCCGCGAAAATCAATGGTGTAGCCTGTGATCAGAAATCCCGAACCGACCGCCAGTCGCTCTGCTAAGTCCTTTTCATAGGGAGCCGGAAGGTCTAAAACCCTTTTGCACTTTTCGCACGTTATGTGGTAATGCCCTTCGGTGTTCCCGTCAAACCTCGAAGTGTCGCCCGAAAGCTTTAATAGCTCGCCGGTCTCCGTCAGCTGTTCCAAATTTCTATATACCGTCGCCAGGCTAAGCTCCGGCATCTCGTCTTTTAATTTAAGGTATACCCATTCGGCCGTCGGGTGACTCTTAGTCCCCCGAATTACTTCGAGTATCCTGTCCCTTTTGGGACTTTTTTTTAATCTCATTTTTACTCCTCAATAATGATAATCGTTATTGTTATTATTAATATAACACACCTTTTCAATTTTGTCAAGCACTTTTTTAAAAAAATTAAGGCTGTGAATTTTCACAGCCCTGAAATGAGTTCTGAGGCTGTTATCGCCATCTCCTCGCCGTCCTGTGCCATTTTAAGATATTTGCCGAAATTGTTCTACATATCGGTCGCCGTTACCGTTGTCATTTTATCCGCCTCCTTTAGCTAATATTATTATATACTATTTTAGCTAATTTGCCGACACCGTTCTTTTCGCCTTTATACGTTCATCGGCACCGCGTACGTACTGAACTGCACGTTTTGTTCAAGGTCAAAATTATCGATTGCCTTAATAAGACCGATACACCCGACCTGAAAAAGATCGTCCGCCGACGCGCCGCGCGAGGAAAAGCGCTGTATGATGCTCAGCACAAGTCTCAAATTCCCTTTCGTGAACGTCTCGCGCGCCTCGTAGTCGCCCTCTTTCACCTTTTTTAATAGCTCCGCTTTTTCCTTTGCCGATAAAACCGGAAGCTTTGACGTGTTGACTCCGCAGATCTCCACCTTGTTAAGATACATATAAAACACCCTTTCAGCTTAATTTTGCAATGTCCTTTTTCAGCTTCAAAAGTATTCTCTTCTCCAGCCTTGAAATATAGCTTTGCGATATGCCGAGCATATCGGCGACCTCTTTTTGCGTGAGCTCCTCTTTCCCGTCGAGCCCGAACCTTAAATTCATGATCGTGCGCTCACGCGCACCGAGCCGGGTCACCGCGTCGTTCAGGATCTTTTTCTCCGCCTCGGATTCGATACCCCTGTTCACGATGTCGTCGTCCGTGCCCAAAAGCTCGGAAAGCAAAAGCTCGTTGCCGTCCCAGTCGGTGTTTAACGGCTCGTCGAGCGAGATCTCCGAGCGCTGATTACTGCTCTTTCGCAAATACATCAAAATTTCGTTTTCGATACAGCGCGAGGCATATGTCGCAAGCTTGATATTTTTGCCCGTGTTGAATGTGCTTATCGCCTTGATGAGCCCGATCGAGCCGATCGAGACCAGGTCCTCCGTGCCGATGCCCGTGTTGTCAAACCGCCGCGCGATATAGACCACAAGCCTCAAATTCCGCTCGATGAGCTCGCGTTTGGCGTCCTCGTCGCCCAAGTCAAGTCGTTTTAATAAAACCGCCTCCTCTTCTTTGTCAAGGGGCGGCGGAAGCGGTTCCGCTCCCCCTATGTAATGAATGTCGCCTTCATTTAATATGTTCTTTAAAAGCTCCAGTATGGCTTTGAGCCCTTTCAAAAAAAGCACCTCCGATCAATGCGTTAAAGCTTCTGTCCCCCGAAAGACGTTTATCTGTTATCCCGATTGCCGCGTCATAAGTGAATAGAACGCCCGAGTCATTCACTGCCAGCCTGTCCGGAACGAAGAGTAAAAGCTCACCCTCACCCGAGGCAGTGTGTATCTTCATTTTCCGCGACGAGGTGTGTATCTCCTCCGTGAAAATGTCCTCCGCGACGATGATGTCAAGCCCCGTGACAGGGTCCCGGGCGCGGTTTCCGCTGTCATAGATCGCGGTCAGATGATAGACCTTGCCGTCCTTTAATACCGAAAGCTCTATAATTTCGCTCCGCCGCCGCATTTTTGACCCGGCAAATATAACGGTTACGGCCGTGATGCCGATCCCGGCGAGCGCATAAAAAATCGGGCGGTCAAAATAAATGAACCCGTTTAGCGCGCTCCCGCCCGAGAGGAGCGCAAGCGCATATGCCGCTCCGCCCGATGACGAGAAGGCGATAAAAAAGATCAGGCATCTTTTTAAAAACGCCTTTGCCGAGTAAAAGCGCCCTGCTGCAAGCGCCATGAGCGCCAAAACGGAGATCCTTAAAAATATGCTTCCCGCCGCGGGCTTTATTATCACTAAAACGGCATATGCCGCGCCGGCCAGCGCGGCAAGAGCGCACCTTAAAAGCCGCGCCCTTTCGCCGGCGAGCCTTTCGGATAAAAGGACTAAAAGAAGATCAAATATGAAATTTTCCAGAAAATAAACGTCGATGTACAAGACCATAATTAGATTATACCGCCGGCGCGGCGATTTTCCTGTCGTTTTAGGGGAGAAGATCACTTAAAACTTTTTGACAAAAAGATGCATATTTCTCACTTGACTATTTAGCCCGCCTGTAATATAATAAAACAGAATATAATATGAAAGAGGATCGTTCAATTGAAAGTATTAAAAGAAATCGGCAGCTGGATAGCATACATCGTCGTTGCCTTTGTCATCGCATCGCTTCTTAACGTTTTCGTGTTCCAGATAACGCGCGTCTCCGGCTCCTCCATGGTGCCGACGCTTCATAACGGCGACCTTTATATCATCTCCAAGCTCGGCAAAATAACAGGATCCGTTCCCGACGCGGGCGATATTATAGTTATCGACAGCAGAACCGACCGTATCCGTTCGCTGGCGGACGATTTTACCGATATTCCGAAATATAACGCGCTCACGACCTTTGTGCGCCACTCGGCGGACGATATTTACTGGGTAAAGCGCGTCATCGGTCTCCCCGGCGACACTATACGCCTTTCTAACGGCAAGGTCTACAGAAACGGCACCGCGCTTTCGGAGGACTACATAAATAAAGAAGAATATCCCGACTATCCGGACATTGAGGTCACCGTGCCCGAGGGCTATCTCTGGGTCATGGGCGACAACCGCAACCATTCGTCAGACAGCCGCGTTATCGGCTGTGTTCCGGTGCAGAATGTCATCGGCAAGCTCAAATTCCGTCTTAAAAGCGGAAGATAACCGGCCGTTTCGGGTACAATAGCATCGGAGGAATTAAGATGGACAAAAAAATTTCCGAATCGCGCACCGAGCAGGTGCAGATCTTGAATCAGTCGAACATCAACGGGTTCGGCCGCCTCTTCGGCGGTCAGCTCATGCAGTGGATCGACGTTGTGGCCGCGGTCACCGCGCGCCGCCATTCCGAAAAGAATGTGACGACCGTTTTGGTCGACCGTCTGGAATTTAAAAAACCGGCAAGGGTCAACAACACCTTAGTGTTAAACGGCCACATCACCTATGTCGGCAGAACATCGATGGAGGTCTGCGTGGACACTTTTATCGAGTCGCTCTCGGGCGAGCGCACGCTGATCAATACGGCATATGTCGTTATGGTCGCCTTGGATGAGAACGACTGCCCCACTCCCGTCCCGGGTCTTATATTAACGACGGACGAGGAAAAGGCCGAGTGGGAGGCCGCGAAAAAAAGAAGGGCAAAAAATTAAAAAGTCAGGCAAATTTTGCTTGACTTTTTCTTTTGTTTGTGGTATCATAAGTCTTACGGGAGTTTAGCTCAGCTGGGAGAGCATCTGCCTTACAAGCAGAGGGTCATAGGTTCGAGCCCTATAACTCCCACCAAAAAATACGGTATACCGCTTGCGGTGTGCCGTATTTTTTAGTTAGCCGATTATTTTATAGGGCTCGAACCTTGGCATGACGTCAGTTAGGGGTGCACCTTTTGGTGCACCCTTCGAACCCTATAACTCCCACCTACAAAAAAGGCGGTCACGCGGCCGCCCTTTTTGCTTAGATTTACTATCTTGCTATTCTCTTGAAGTTTGCGATTGTTTCGGGCTCTTCTTCCTCATAGAAAGGAATCATGCAAGAAGAATTTGCCGCAACCGTAACAAAAGCGAATGCGCACGCCGCGATAGCCGCACCGTAACGAGCAACGCCCTTCTTTAAGAGTTCTGTTACCTTTTTCATTTTTCTCACCTCCGATTTTTCATTGAAGAATCTTCCCCGGATTCTTCCCTTTAATTATAGCACAAAATCGGAGCCGTGACACAAAAGTGGCATAAAATGCACGTTTAGCGGCATAAAAGGTAAATAAAAGGGAATAATTCCCAATCAGCCTCTTTTTGAGGGGCAAAATTGCGTTAAAAGGCGAGGTAAAATTGTCGTGAAAAAGGAGAGGAATTGAGGTGATTTTTTGTGAATCGGGATGGCATTCTTGGTGACTTGTAGAAAGGTGCGTTGATATAGTGAGTACAATAATATCTCTCCCTCAGTCACCTGCGGTGACAACTTAAAACCGCCCTTGCGGTTTTAAGGGTGTGCGACAAAACCTTGAACGGTTTCTCGCACCTAACGGAAAAAGACTCTGTTGTTTTTTCCGCCACGCCGTTTAGCAAGGGAGCCTTTAAAAACTCTGTAACGAGTACAGAGTTTTTGCTTAGAATTCAGTATGTCGGCCACAGCTTTCTCCCGCTTTGTGCAAGAATTGTACAAAAGATAAAATTATGAGCGTTTTTGTGTTTTTGCGTTGACTTTATGGCGAAACGGTGCTATAATGAGCGATAGTTTGTGTCGGGAGAGTGAAAATTATGAAAAAAGACGCTGTGAACGCAACGCTGATAGGCGCCGTTTGCATCATTTCCTACATTGTGAGCTATTACATGCGGAACGTTCTTTCCGTGCTGACGCCGGATATGCTTGAGACCGGGCGATTCACAAAAAGCTACATCGGAATGCTTTCCTCGTCGTACTTCGTTTCATATGCGGTCGGCCAGCTCATAAACGGCATAGCCGGAGATGTTTTGAGCCCCAAAAAGATGATCGTGACCGGGCTCATCATAGCCGGGCTGTCAGCGATGTTCTTTCCTTTTACCGATGTGCACGCCGTGCACTTTGCTTGTTTCGTGCTCCTGGGCTTTTCGCTTTCGATGCTCCGCGGCCCTTTGATGAAGGTCATCACCGAAAACACGAGCACCGACCACGCGAGGATAATCTGCCTCTTTTTCTCGGCAGCAGGCTTTCTGGGCATTTTCATTGCGAGCATAACGGCCGCAATCTTCGAGTGGAACAGGGCGTTCGTTGCGGCCGGGATTATGGCGTTCTTTTTCGCACTGTTTGCGTTTTTTATGCTGACATATCTTGAAAAAAAGAACTGCATTAAAAAGTTCACCAAGGGTGAGAGAAAAAAGATCGACATTGCCGGGATCTTCAAGATCAAGAACTTTCTTTTCTATCTCGGGATCGGAATGCTTATAGAGACCGTCACATCGTCCATCAACTTCTGGGTGCCGACGTATCTGACCGAGGAGCTTTTGTTTGACAAGGTCACCGCGAATATGGTGTTCTCCGTTATGTCCGTCATCAGGGCGGCCGTGCCGTTTTGTGCCTTCTTTATTTTCAAGCTGATGCACGAGCGCGACATTATGATCATAAAATACGCATATCTTGTTTCGGCGGCATTTTATCTTTTGATGCTACTGCCGCTCGGAAGATGGGTAAACATCGGCTTTTTCCTGCTTTCGGGAATGTTTTCGCAGATCAGCGCCTCGATGATGTGGAGCATATATATGCCCGGGCTCGGGAAAACCGGAAAGGTCTCCGGCGCGAACGGGATTTTGGACTGTGCCGGCTACGTGGGCGCGGCGCTGTCCAACATGGTGTTCTCATCGCTCATGGGAGTGATAAGCTGGAACGGAATAATCTTATTGTGGGCGGCGCTGATGATGCTCGGCTGTATTGCCGCATTCATAAAGGAAAAAAGACCGGATTAACCCGGTCTTTTTTTTGCGAGTTATGACGTTTTCGGCCGAGTTCTTACATTTGTGTTGAAAAGCAAATTAAAGGGGAGTAAAATTAATAAAAAACAACAAAGAAGGGTGATTTATGAGGACAAAAAAGTTTTTGGCATTGTTACTGGCATTGGCGCTGATGCTTTCTGCAGGAAGCGTTTTTGCGTACGATGACGGCGTAGTTTTCGATCATGACACGACGTGGGCCGACGGTGAAAGGCTTTTTGCGGCAACCGTTGCCGGTAAGACCACCGTTACGGTTGCCGGAACGGTGAACGTCGAGGACACAATTACTATCACGGGCGATGTTACAATCAACGGCGGAACACTTAAAAGAACAAGTACTGCGGGGACATTATTAAGGGTCAACGAGGGCGCAAAGCTGGAGCTTAACGACGTCACGATTGACGGCGACAACATCGAGATCAGCGCAGGCGCGGCAATTTATATTGTCGGCGGCACGGCCGTAATGAACGGCGGCGAGATAATCAACCATAAAAAGACCGGAGGAAGTGACGGCTCGGCCGTGTGTATCTCCGGAGGAAAATTCACGCTTAACGGCGGCACGATAAAAAATTGCGAAACAAAAAACTACGGCGGTGCCGTTTACATGGGCAACGGCGCGGAATTTGATTTTAAGAGCGGTTTGTTCGAGAATTGCAAAACCATAAGCAACGAAACAGGTTACGGCGGCGGTGCGTTCTATGTCAGAGACGCGACTCTTAAGATGAGCGGCGGCACAATTAAAGACTGTTCGTCGCATGTTGGCGGTGCGATCTACAATTCGTCGTACGGCACGACGGTAATCACCGGCGGCGAGATAAAGAACAACACTTCACCTCTCGGCGGTGCAATCTTCCACAGCTGTAAGCAGGGCGACAATGCGCTTTTGCAGATCGGCGGCGACGCTGATATTGATGTCGGCAACGACATCTATCTTATGAACGGCAGCAGAGTCGACAAGTGCATTGAGATCGTTTCCGCAATCAGCCATCCACTCATGCTGACGGTTGATAACGCGGACGAGGGCAGAGTGATAGCGACAGCGGCTGAAGGCGTTACCCTCACGGATAACGACATGGCGAAACTCAGAATCAGCAATGCAGACTATTCCTTGGCGCTTTCGGACAACAAAATTTCACTTACAGAGAAAACGGAAGAATCCAAAGAGACGCTCTTTTTGGGCTTTTCGGCCAACGGCGGCGAGGGTGAACCGGCCGGCATGAACAAAGAGGTCACCTCCGGCGAGAGCGCAGAGTTCATAATCCCGGACACTGAGCCTTCAAGAGACGGCTTCACCTTCCTCGGCTGGTCGACCGATAAGGACGCTTTGACAAGCACATACAAAAAGGGCGACAAGGTCACTGTCAGCCACAATACCTTGCTTTATGCTATCTGGCTGGCGGACGACGCACCGCAGGAGGAGAACGAATTTACACGCGCTCTTTCCATAACGGGCTGGACATACGGCGACGAGCCGAATGCGCCCGACGCGGCGGCAAAGTTCGGCGAGGTCACATTTAAATACGCATCGGAGCGCGACGGGGAATACAGCGCCGAGGTGCCCGTGAACGCGGGAACATATTTCGTTTGCGCATATGTCGCGGAGACTGAGGCCTATAAGGGTCTTACAAGCGAGCCTGAAGAATTCACGATCGCACCCAAAACGATAAATAATGCTGTAAAGCTCAAAGCGCCCTATAAAAACGCGGTTGCCGAGACAGAGCTTGAGACCGAAGAATATAATGCGACAGTCACCTGGAATCCTCAGGTCAATGGAAGATTTGGCTATAACACAGCGTATGAGGCGACGGTCACCATAGTGCCCAAGGCAAACTACACCGTTTCCGGAATCGCGGAAAACGGCTATAAGTTTGACAGCGCTATTTCCGTTTCGAACGCGGAAAACTCCGGCACGGTCACGGTAAGCTACCGTGCGACAGGTAAGAAGAACTCGTCCGGCGGAGGTGGCGGCACGGGAAGCGCAACGCTTCTCACCGTTTCGTTTGAGTCTAATGGCGGAAGCAAGGCCAAAAGCGAGAAAGTATTCAAAAATTCGGCATTGAAAGAGCCCACGGCGCCCGAAAAAGAGGGCTTCACCTTTGCCGGCTGGTATTCAGACAAGGAGCTTAAAGAAAAATATGACTTCTCCGAAAAGGTGACAGGCGCGATGACGCTTTATGCCGCATGGGAGAAAAACGACGCTCCGGCAAAGGAGATAATCCTCACCGTGGGTGAAAAAGAGGCTGAGGTATTCGGAAAGACGAAGGAAAACGACGTTGCCCCCAAGATCGTGAACGAAAGAACGATGCTTCCGGCGCGTTTCGTTGCGGAAAACCTCGGCGCGACCGTTTCGTGGAACGAAGAGGACAGAACCGTAACGATCAAGGGCAAGGACGAAAAGGGCGAAGAGGTCGTTATTATAATCACGGTCGGAAGCGACAAAGCGACCGTGAACGGCAATGAGGTCAAGCTCGATTCACCGGCCTTTATCGAAAACGGCAGAACATACACACCTTTGAGGTTCATTTCGGAACAGCTCGGCGCAACCGTTAAATGGGTTGAAAAGGAAGAAAAAGTCATCATCAAAAGAAGCTTTTAATAAAATATCTATGGGCCGTAAAAACCTCGGTTTTTACGGCCCTTTTTTCATGATTTTCTTCTGAAAATATCAAATTTGGGTTGCATTCCAATAAAGTTTATAATAGAATGCAAATGCGTAGATTACGCAAACGAAAAAATCACTTTGCCGAAAGGCAAAGCGCACAGCAAGATGAAAATACACTCCGGCAAAAAAGGAGTGCTTTTTTAAACTGTAAGACATTGAAGAGCAAAAAAGAGGAGGAGTGGACAAGGTGAAAAGAAGATTTCTCTGTATGGCGATGGCATTCTCGATCATATTTTCGCAGTGTGCCGTGACGCTGTTTGACGCGAAGGCGGCGGACGCGGTCGAGTATGACAGGGTGAAGCCGGAGGCGGCGATCCTTAACGCCAACACCGGAACGGAGACGGCATTTTATGAGAGCTTAAAGACAGAGGCTCATAATAAGGACTATCCCGGCTATTACAACGCAGTCGTGCTGTTTTCGGGCGGAAAGTTCACGCCGCTGTCCTATGACTCGGGCGTTTATGACGATTCGACCGGGACGGACGACGGAAGGATCTATTTCGGCGGAGAGACCGGCATGTGGGGAAAAAGCGTGCTTCGGGAAATCTCAAAGTCTGACAAAAACCTTGCGGTGAACTTTTCTGCCAGCTTATATAATAACATTCACTCACACAAGGTCAGCACGTTTAAAAAGCAGGACGTTAAGGCTTTTGAAAAGGCGAGCCTCTTTATGTCGAACAGCTGGTGCGCGTCGCACTCAGGCGCATATACCGATATGGAGACAGAATATGCGCGCTTCGGCGACTATGACGGGATAACGGACGGCTATCATACTCTCGGATACATAAACGGCACTGTAGGCGAGAGCGCATTTTTGAAGTTTGAAAAGTCCACCGTTACATATGCGAACGGGAATAAGACCTGTTCATGCGGCGGTGCGGCGGCGAATAAAATGCTCATCACCTACCGCGATATGAAAGCGCCCTGTGCGCCCGAACTTAGCTACAGCACGGACGGGGGCAAAAATTATAAGAAAGCGAACGAAAAAGGCTATATCGGTACGGGCACAACAATCATTTTGCGCCTCACCTTTGACGAGCCGATAAGATTCGCGGACGACGATAAGAACCACGGTGATCTTTACCTTGAATTGAGACAGCGCGGCGTGACGGCCGGTGACAAAAACCCGAGGGCAATGCTAAAGGCGCTTTCGGGTAACAGCCTCTATTTTGAATATACCGTTAAAAAGACGGACGGGACGTTCCGCGTCGCGGGCGTTTACTCCGATTCGCTTTTCGGCTCGGGGCTTGAATTAAAACAGGTCGTGAACGATAAAAGCTTCACGCTTGAAAAAAGCGGCGAAGGCTTTGCCGAGACGACCTCGTATATCACCGATATCGCGGGAAACGCGATCACAAAGTCGACCCTGAGCCTTAATGTGGACATTGACAACGAGCCGCCCAAGGTGGACGAGGTCATCTTTGACGCGGCGCTTAACGATACAGAGGTTACAGAGGCGCTCGGCTTTGATGATGATAATAACAGCCACAGGTATCTTGGCGAGGGCGACAGCGTTTCTGTTATGATCAGGTTAGACGAGGTGACCGACGCGGTGAAAAAGACCTCGATCTACAGTGGACTTACTGCCGTCACCAACATTTTGGTGACGGACGGAGTTGTGAATTCAAACCTCGGCAATATGGCCATCTCCGGGCTTTCGACAAAGAAGATAAACGGCAAAAACTATCTTGCCCTGACCTCTTCACACGCGTGGAACACGGAGGCGGACGGAGAAAAGGACAGCGTGACGGCATTTTTGATGCTGACGATCCCGCCCGAATTTGTCGGCGGAGAGGAAAATCACTGCGCCGTCATCGCACTGACGACGACAGACAGCCTGGACGGCGTGAATATTTTCGTCTACAGCACCACGATGGGCAACCACTGGTATCACATGACGTTTGAAGAAAATAACGGCATATACTCGTTTGACACAGTGGAGAGCGACGGCGGAACGAGCCCCAACGCCGCATATTACTCCACGAACGGCTATATTCAGGGCTGGTGGCGCGATATAGTAAAAGGAAAATATTCGGGTGAGCTTGAGATCGCCGTTCTTTCCGGCAAAAAGGCGGCTTTCGTCCGCTATCCGGACGGCACGGGCACCCCGAGCGTGGACAGATACGCGTCGGTCAGCGCCGGAAACAGCGAATAATCCGTTTCAAAGCAGAGCTTTATGCTTCGCATGGTCGGCGAGTCGGAATCCTTTGATAATGTGACGCTTACAACCGATGAGAACATCGCGGCGAAAAAGGGAAGCTTCCCAGTGACGGTCGCCGACGAAAAAACGGTATCCGACATTTCGGGAGTGACGTTTAACGCCGTTATCGGGAAGGATAAATTCGGCTGGAACTATGATAACTTAAAAATCGAGGACAGCTTCATTATAATAAAAAATGTAAATTCTGGCGCGGAGGAGCTTAGGGTGAGGCTTTCGGGCGCGGCAACAAGCCGCGACGGCGAACAGCTTAAGATGAGCATTAAGATCCCGGAGCACAAATTCCCGACCGGAATGTATGATATTTCGCTTTTCTTAGCGTGCAGAGCAGGGAACGGAACCGAGGTCTCGCTCGGGTATGACGTGTTTATCGACGCGACAGAGCCTGACAACAATTTCTCGCTTTCGTCAATACTCTACACGCCGGCGTCGTCTGTTCGCCATGTGGAGCTTTCAAACCTCGGCATCGGTCAATCCGAGCGCGTGACGGGGTCGGGCACGATCTATCTTCCGTCGTACGGCCAGTTTGACAAAAACGCATACCACTCAGATCTGTACACGCTGACAGTCTCGACACCGGGGGAGACGGTCGGCCGCTACTTAAACAAGAATATGGACGCATTCTCATATTCCGGGCAGTATTCAGTTGTAATGTGGAACACGGACGAGTCGCTTTCGGGCAGAGTGATGGAGTTAAACGTCTATGGAACAGACGAGTCCAAGGTCGTAAATAAATACGGTTCTAAAGGAATGGAGAACGGCTTAAAGGGCTTTTACATCATAAACCCAGGCGATGAGTTGGCCGACGGCAACGATAATCTTTACCTTTTGGCAAATCGCGTGAACACGGTCGGCTTAATATAGTTTTCAATCAGCCCGTAAGGCCCGCTGAATCCTTCGTTTGGAAAAATAAAGACGATTCGGGAAGCTATTTTAAGTCCGAATGGATAAACTCCTTCCCCGTGACGGAGAACGGCGAGCACGAGATAAGCTATTATGATGTTTTCGGAAAATTAAGAACCGAGACGATCGACCTTGCCGACACATTCATATATAACGGCACGGACTACGGCATTCACATTGAGCTTTCGCCCGAAGAGGACACGACCGAGCACGTTCTGGTTTCCGCCAAAGCGCACGGGGACGGCAAGGTCATCTTCAAGGAGCACTATGTTGGCGGCGAGATGGCGATGACTCCCGTTGAGGGAAGCGCGACAGAGCCGACAGCTGAAAAGACCGTCAAGGTCACGGAAAATCAGTGGGTCAAGGTCTACAGAACAAACTCATCGGGCTATATCGGAAGAGACTCTGTAAGCATAAAGGTTTATGTCGACAATATCATCGACGGCGCACCCATTGCAAATGTTAAATACTATGTTGAGTCGCTGGGCCGCGAGTTTGGCTATGCGGAGCTTTCTGACTATATCGAAAAGTACCACGGCGGCACTTTCGAGACAAACGGCAGGGTGACGGCGTACTATAAAACAAGCCGCCATGTCACACCGTTAAACGACGAGACACACATTTACACCTCAGAAGAAAAGATTTATACATTTAGATATGTAGATGATGTCGAAAACGAGGGCAGTGCGGACGCACCGCTCCCCGAAGGGCTTGTCTTAACAGAGCCCAAGCTTCCCCCGGTTGACAGGGAGGCGCCGATAGTTTATGTCGATATATATGCAAAGCGTTTTGAAAAGTACTCAAAGGAGGACGCGTTTAACGCCTCATCATCTGCCGCATTGATGAAAGAAAGCTTTGACGCGGTCGGCACGGTTCAGGGCTACAGCTTAAAGCTCACCGTTAAGGATGAGTCGCCCTATGAAATTAAGGCGACTGGCTCTGATAACGCCGTGCTTTCGGGCAACAGCATAAACATTTCATTGCCGGAGGACTTCACTGTCACCGTGACGGACGAGGCCGGAAACAGCATCACCGTTCCGAGGTTTATCCGCATTCTGGGAAGCGGCACGCTTTACCTTAAGGTAAACGGCGAGGCGGTGCTTCCGGACAGCACGAAGGAGATAAAGACCGGCAAGGTGACGTTAAGCGTCTCCGGCTTAAAGGACGGTGAGCCCTACACGGTCAAGATAAGGCGCGGATTAAAGGGCAAGGGGCAGATGAAATACTTAAAAGAGTCCACAGTTAAATTTGAAAACGGCGAATGCACGATAGAGTCGCCCGGATATTACACCGTTTTGGTGACGACACAGAGCAGACAGACGGTGCTCTTAAGGCTCTATGCAGAAAACTGACGGAAAGGGAGTAAAATAATATGAAAAAACGAATTTTAGCATGGATCATATGTTTATCCTTGTTTTTGACAATAGTTCCGGCATCGGCGATAAATAGCTTTACCGAATCCCTTTCCGGCGTCAAAACGATCGACAACGGCTATATAAGGGTATATGTTTCGGAGGAGAACGGCGGCTTTTCCGTTTCCTCGGCGGAGGGCGACAGGCTCAAAAAATCGGACAAGAACAAAAAGCTTTTGTATCACGACGGGGAGTATGACACATCGTTCATCTCGCTCAAGATCGGCGAGGGGAGCGAGGCAAAGGAATATCTCTTCGGCGGAAAATGCGACACGTCGGAGCCTTTAAAGGTAACGCAGGCCAAGGAAAACGGCGAGATAAAAGCCGAGTGGGCGGTGAATAATATCCGCTTTACACAGGTCATCTCTCTTGCGGCCGACGCGTCAAACGAGCACGGAATGGTCTCACTCTCACTTTTCGCGGAGAATAACGGCGAAGAGAAAAAGATCCGGGCCAGAGTGCTTTTAGACACGTATCTCGGAAACAGCGACTTTGGCTATTACATGCTTTCGGACGAAAACTCAAATGTCACGGCCGTAAGCTCCGAGCGCGTGGTGGAGTCATATGGCGGCCTTTCACTCCAGAGCTTTTATGCATCGGACTCTCTTACCGACCCGTCGGTCGAGGCATATTCGGTGAACGCGACGATTCCCTATAAGGCGGCGTTTGCGCACTGGAACAACCTTGCCGCGTCGTTATTTGAGTTTGAGGCGGACGAAACTGTCAGCGTGTATTACGAAAACTATCTTGACGCGACAAAGTTCGGCTCATCAGCCATCTGCACGGAGTTTGACGGCGAGCTTTACACGAGCGACGCGCGCACGGGCGTATATAAAGGAAATGCGATCTTTACAAAGATAGAGCAGGGCGAGCCTGTGAGCCTTATCCCGTATGACGAGAACGGCGCAAGGGTGGACGAAGAGAATTTCACGGACGGCACGATAAGCATCATCTGGAACTCGGCGGCCGGAATCGGGCAGACGCTGGCCGGTATGGTCTTTAAGCTTGCATACGGCCAGATGGGCACGATGAAGGTCGAGGTCGAGAAAACAGAAAAGATCGGAGACCAGATAAAAAGGATAAAAGAGACGAAAAACTGCGACGTCGTTTCCTTCTCGGCATCGCTTGACCTTTCATTCACCGGCGCGGCCGGCGATCCGAATGCGGAGGGGACAAAGCGCGACACCTACTGGTCGAAGGCGAAGGACATCTGGCAGTACTACCGCGAGGATCAGAGCCTCTATCAGTACACATATAACGCAGGACGGATAAATCAGCTCCGCGATTTTTCAAAGATCGACGAGCACACCGAGTTTGACGACGGTTCAAAAAAGGTCAACGCCTCCGTCATGGTGCCCGACGTGCTTTTCGGATGCGGCGAGGGCTTCGTCGGCGTTCATTTCAAGGTGAATGTCGGGCTTAAAAACTTCGTAAGCTCACTTCCGTCGATTCAGGGCGAGATCGAGGTCAACACGATAAACGACTGGTCGTTCGGCGTTTCGGGCGAGGTGGAGCTCGCGACCTTTACGCTTGAAGCGAAGGTATCGTTCAAGAGCCACGACGACATTCCTGTTCCCGACGAGCTTTATGTGTTTGTCGGCGGCTTTAAGCCCGGAATTAATATCGACGGATTCGGCGTTGTCTGGATCACGGGCGCGGGCGGCGGAGTCAAGAACCTTTATGACACGATATTTTTATCGCAGGGAGTGCCCCCGTTAAAGCTTCTGCTTTCGACGAGCTTCAGCATCGTTCAGGTGCTCTCGTGCAAAAAGGCGACACTGGCGGTCGGCCTCACCGGAATCAGCTTAAATGCCGAGGATATAACGGTGATGGACATTCCGGCGCTCACGGTCATCAACAAAATGGGGCTTTCGGCAGAGTGGTACCCCGGCCTTGACTTAAGGGCGAACATTGTGGTCAACCTTTTTGAAGGCATCATCTACGGCGACTACTATATCCGCGCGGTATACAGCCGGGAGGATGTGGTAAACGGCGCGGCCGTTTCCAAAACGAAGATACACGTTGAAAATAAAAACACACCCGACGCGGCAACAATCCTCTCCGCCGCGCCGGCAGGAAACTTGATGTTTGCCTTGAAGCTTGGCGATGCGCCCGTTACGGGCTATAAGGTCACGGTGTATAACGAGGATATGACCCTGACCGAGCTTTCCGATATGGACTTTAAGAAAAAGGACGGCAATCTTATCACCGTCGGCGGTTCATACAGCGCGGCGGCGGAGGACGGCTCGGAGGTAACGGCAGGCCTTTCCGGCGGCAAGAGCTATTACATCGGCGTCACGCCATATAACGAAGCGGACGGCTCGGCCGTTTACGGGAAAGAGGTTTTATCGGAAAAGCTCTTCCTTCCCGAGATGACGACGCCGACAGTCGACATAACGGCAGACAAAGAGAAAAAGACAAGAACCGAAGAGGTCATAACAGAGTCCGGCAGGTCGCTTTCCGAGACTTTGGTATTCACGGAAAATGATGTCACATTCACGGCCGCGATCAGCGAAAAAGCCTCCGGCACATGGCGCCTTGACTCGGGCGGGGAGACGGAGTTTATAAATTCGGACAGCGTGAAGATCGCGCTTTCTGAAATTACCGAGGGCAAGCACAGCCTGACAGTCAAAGGAAAGGACTTGGAGGGCGACGGATTTATCGCGACCTATGTGTTCACGGTGGGCACATTAAGCCCCAGGCTTTTGGCAAAGAGCCCGGTAAACGGCGCGATGTATAAAGACGGCGCAATCGAATTTTCCGGCGTGACGGATTCTGAGGCGATATTCACCGTTAAGTGCGATGACGTGACGGTAATTGACGGCGTTCCGGCAAGATAGGCGCTGTCGCGGTGATGAACGACGGAACGATAATTAAGTTAAATAATGACGATCTGGACTTTTCGTTCACGGCAGTTTCGGGCGAGGCAGAGCTTAAGGACGGCGGCGAATTTACCGCATCAAAGGGCGCACAGGGAATCATCACGGCGCGCCTCGCGGCGACGGATTCTGAGTTCTAGAGCTCAACCGCGTGCTTCGGAGCGGAAAATAACGGGTTCACGGGAACGGTTTCGGTTTCGTCGACCGTCGGCGGCACGGGCTCGGGCGCAGGCACGGGCGGCGAGAATAAAAAGGCCTCTCTCCGCGCTTCGGCCGGCGAAAAGGTCAGGGAAAAGCTCCCGGCAGGCGTCAGCGCGAGCGACTATCTTCCTTATTACAGCGACGTTGACTTAAATAAGACCTTCGTTCCTGTTTCGGCCGTGATAGACGGTTATGTGGTATTCATTGCACCCGTTAGCGCGACATATTATTTCGGGCAGAACAGAAAGACGTTTGTTGATATTTCCGGCCACTGGGGCGAGAGCTATATTGACTTTGTGGCGGAACGTGATATACTAAAGGGTGTGGGTGAAAACCTCTTTGACCCGGACGGAACTATGACGCGCGCGATAACGCGACGCGCGCGGAAAACGCGGCGGTAATTAAACGGTTCATCGAAAAAATACTTGCATAAAAATTAATAAAGGGGGCGCGGCAAATGAGAACGGCAGGAAAAATTCTATCGGTAATACTCATAGTTTCTCTTTGCCTCGCCCCTTTTTCCGTGAGCGGAAAAAAAGAGGTGAAAATAGCCTTTTTGGACAGCGGAGTGTCGCTGAAGCACATTGATCCGGAAAAAGTCCTCCCGGGCGAAAACCTCGTCTTTCCGGAGAGCGACACGTCCGACCGCATCGGCCACGGAACGCTCGCGGCCGGGATCGTGACGGGCTCTGAAGAGCTTTCGCTTCCCGGCGTTTCGGACGGCGCCGTGATAGTTCCGATCGTGTGCTACGACGCATACCCCTCCGGCGTTCACGAAAAGGGAGACGGGAAAATGCTCGCCGAGGGGATATATAAGGCCATCGATAAATACGACTGCGACATAATAAACTTAAGTATGGGCATAACAAGCGACGATGAAGAACTTAAAAAAGCCGTCGAATATGCCGAGGAGAAAAACGTCGTCATCGTCGCGGCGGCCGGTAACAGCAATCTGGAGGACCCCGAAAGGGTGTATTACCCGGCGCGCTACGACACGGTCATCTCCGTCGGTTCGGCGGACGGGGACGAGGCGGCCGCCTTTTCGCAAAGAGGAAAGGTGGACGTTCTGGCGCAAAAAAGCTTCCTTTCCGTGTCCAACAAAAACTCAAAAAGGCTCATCACCGCGACGGGGACGAGCTATTCAGCGGCATATATATCCGGCGTCTGCGCAAATATTATCGCCGAAAACGGCACTTTGCCGGCGGCAAAAGTGCGCGAGAAGCTCTATTCTCTGGCAGTCCCCTTAAGAAGCGGAGGGAGCACTCACGGCGTCGTCGACTCACGGCGCGAAACGGCAAAGATGATGACAAAAAGACTTATCGCATTAATAAAGGAAAGCTCCGGCTACTGAAGTGACCGGGGCTTTTAGTTTGTTCACAAAATATTTTTAATTTTTTTTAAAAAAGTACTTGACAAGCGGTAGCAAAAGTGGTATAACATTGTTAGCACTCGGGAAGAGAGAGTGCTAAGAGAAGAAAAACCGCTTGCCGCATGTGCCGAAAAAAGGTTCGGCATTTGTGAGAAAGAAGGTGAGACAGGTGGAATTATCCGAAAGAAAAAGAAAAATATTAAAAGCTATCATCGACGGCTATATCGAGACCGCCGAGCCCGTGGGCTCCTCCACGATAGCGAAATATTGTCTTAAGGATTGCTCGAGCGCGACTATCCGTAACGAAATGGCGTACCTTGAGGAGATGGGGTATCTGGAAAAGACGCATACCTCGTCGGGAAGGATTCCTTCCTATCTGGGCTACAGAATTTATGTGGATATGCTGATGGAAAAGTACCGTCTGACAGTGAGCGAGATGAACGACCTGGCGCACAGAATGGAAACGAAAGCGGCGGAACTTTCCAAAATCGCAAAGCGTGCCGGAAGGACGCTTTCATCCATTACAAATTATCCTTCGTTTGTCATAACCCCCGCGACGGACAGTCTGAAGCTTAAAAGCGTTCGGCTGATCGTTGTGGCGGACTCTTTGGCGCTCATCGTTTTGGTCGCATCGGGAGATGTGATAAAAGACAGAAGGATCAAAGCACCGAGAGATTTGGATCAGGGAACTGCGGACAGACTCTCCGGAATTATGACGGAGCTTTTAGCGCATAAAACTTTTGAAGAGATGGACTTTAACGCTTCGGTTTTCCGTGAGATCTCAAAGTTCTGGCCCGAATTTGCACATGAGTTTTCGGACTTTGTCAAAGAGTCGCTCACAGGGGGCGACGGAGAGGTATACTGTGAGGGCGCGGCAAACATCCTGCGCTACAGAGAATACCGCGACGCGGACAAGGCAAAGGCGCTCTTAGATTTCGTCGGCGACGATGACAATCTTAAAAAGGTTGCCTCCGAGGCGGAGCACGATGACTCGTGCGTGACGGTCATCGGCGAGGAAACGGGGCTTTCGGCACTTTCCGATTGCTCGCTCGTTGTGAAGTCCTATTCCGCATCGCCCTATATGAAGGGCGCGATCGGCATCATCGGCCCGTCGAGAATGGATTATTCAAAGGTTATGTCCACATTGGAATATATGGCAGAAGCAATGGATAATATATTAAGGCAAATAAAATAGGAGAAAAGTTATGGCTGAAAAAGAGAAAAAGAAAAAAGCCGAAAAGGAAGAAGCCGTTAAAGAGACCATGAAAGAGGAAACGGCAGAACCTAAAGAGGCTGAGGCGAAAGAGCCCGACGAAAGAGATGAAATGATAGACTCTCTTAAAGACAAAATTTTGAGAATAAGCGCGGAATACGATAACTACAGAAAAAGAACCCAGAAGGAAAAAGATTCGCTCTATTCGGTTGCGAAGGCGGACACGGTGGCGGCGTTTTTGCCGCTCTTAGACAACATCGAAAAAGCGGTGAAGACGATGCCCGAGGTGACAGAGGGTGAGTGGAAAGCCGTTTCCGACGGGGTGGCGCTTATAAAAAAGCAGCTTGAGGAAATCTTAAAAAAACTCGGAGTGACCGAAATTCCGGCGCTCGGAGAGCAGTTTGACCCTGAGCTTCACAACGCGGTAATGCACGTTGAGGATTCGGAAAAGGGCGAAAATACTGTTGTCGAAGAGTTCCAAAAGGGCTTTAAGATAGATGACAGAGTGGTAAGACATTCTGTCGTTAAGGTTGCAAATTGATTTAATTGATTGGAGGAATATATATGTCAAAGATTATAGGTATAGATTTAGGTACAACAAATTCGTGCGTCGCGGTTTTGGAGGGTGGCAAGCCCGTCGTTATCGCTAACGCAGAGGGAATGAGAACGACCCCGTCCGTTGTCGGCTTCACAAAGAGCGGCGAGAGACTGGTCGGTCAGGTCGCAAAGCGTCAGGCGGTTTCAAACCCCGACAGAACGATCATCTCCATAAAGAGAGAGATGGGTTCATCCTATAAAGTAAATATCGACGGTAAGGACTACACACCGCAGGAGATCTCCGCGATGATCCTGTCCAAGCTTAAGCAGGACGCAGAGAGCTATCTTGGCGAGAAGGTAACAGAGGCTGTTATCACCGTTCCGGCATACTTCACGGACGCTCAGCGTCAGGCAACCAAGGACGCAGGCAAGATCGCAGGCCTTGATGTTAAGAGAATCATAAACGAGCCCACGGCGGCGGCTCTGGCATTCGGTGCGGATAAAGACCCCGACGGCAAGATCATGGTATTCGATTTAGGCGGCGGAACGTTCGATGTTTCCATCCTTGATATTTCGGACGGCGTTTTCGAGGTTCTTGCAACAAGCGGTAACAACCGTCTGGGCGGCGACGATTTCGATAACAGAATCATCGACTATATCGCGTCTGAGTTTAAAAAGGACCACGGAATCGATTTAAGAAGCGACAAGATGGCTGCTCAGCGTCTTAAAGAGGCGGCTGAAAAGGCAAAGTGCGAGCTTTCGTCGGTTACCACGGCGTCTATCAACCTTCCTTATATTTCGGCAGGCGCAGAAGGCCCCCTGCATCTTGATATGACTCTTACGAGAGCAAAGTTCAACGAGCTCACGGCAGACCTTGTTGAGGCTACCATGGAGCCCGTAAGAAAGGCGCTTTCCGATGCAGGACTTTCGACAGGCGACATCAAGAAAGTATTGATGGTCGGCGGTTCGACAAGAATCCCGGCTGTATGCGAAGCTGTTGAAAAGCTTGTCGGTAACAAGATCAGTAAAGAGATCAACCCCGATGAGTGCGTTGCAATGGGCGCGGCAATTCAGGGCGGTGTCCTTTCGGGTGATGTTGACGAGCTTGTTCTTCTCGATGTAACACCCCTTTCACTCGGTATCGAGACAATGGGCGGCGTGTTTACAAAGATCATCGACAGAAACACCACTATCCCCACAAAGAAGAGCCAGATATTCTCCACCGCGGCGGACAATCAGCCTTCGGTTGACGTTCACGTTCTTCAGGGTGAGAGAGAGATGGCGCAGTATAATAAGACGCTCGGTAACTTCCAGCTCACCGGCATTGCTCCGGCTCCGAGAGGAATCCCCCAGATCGAGGTTACCTTCGATATAGATGCAAACGGTATCGTTCACGTATCGGCAAAGGATCTTGGCACGGGCAACGAGCAGAACATCACGATCACCGCGTCGACCAACCTTTCCGAGGACGAGATCAATAAGGCCGTTAAGGAAGCTGAACAGTATGCGGCTGAGGATAAGAAGCGTAAGGAAGAGGTTGACACGAGAAACTCGGCAGACCAGATGGTTTACCAGGCAGAAAAGCTTGTTACCGATATGGGCGACAAGATGACCGAGGACGAAAAGAACGACATAAAGGCGGACACCGATAAGCTTAAAGAAGCGCTTAAGGGCACCGATATTGAGGCTATCAAGTCGGCAAGCGACGCTTTAATGCAGAAGATGAGCACGATCGGCCAGAGAGTATATTCCGAGGCTCAGGCGGCTCAGCAGGCACAGGCAGGCGAGCAGCCCGGCACAAATGATCAGGGCGCAAATCCCGGCGCGCAGGACGCGGATTTTAAGGACGTTAAATAATAGCGGATAGCCCATTTTAAGAACACTCGGGAGGATTCCCGGGTGTTCTTGGGGTAGACGGATAGAGAGGTTTTTTTATGGCTGAGAAAAAAGATTATTATGAAGTCCTTGGGGTCAGCAAAAGCGCCACGGATGAAGAGATAAAAAAAGCATACAGAAGTCTTGCAAAGAAATATCATCCGGATCTGAATAAGGATAACCCGGAGGAAGCGGCGGCAAAGTTCAAGGAGGTCAGCGAGGCTTATGAGGTATTGAAAGACCCCGAAAAGAAGGCTAAGTATGACAGGTTCGGCCACGCCGCGTTTGACCAGACGGCCGGGGGCTACGGCGGAGGAACATACTCCGGCGGCTTCTCCGGATTCGACGTGGATCTGGGCGACATTTTCGGAAACATCTTCGGCGGCGGTTTTTCGGGCACGCAGAGGCGTAACGGCCCTGTAAGAGGCGCGGACATCAACAAGCAGGTGACCGTCAGCTTCACCGAGGCGGCGTTCGGATGCAAGAAAAAGGTCGAGGTCTATAAAAGCGAGACCTGTTCGTCCTGTCACGGCTCGGGCGCAAAGGCCGGAACGAGCGCGGAGACCTGCCAGAGCTGCCACGGCACAGGCCAGATCAGAAGCACCATGGGCGGATTTTTCTCGTCCGTCAGAACGTGCGACGTGTGCGGAGGAAGCGGAAAGGTCATTAAGACCCCGTGCGAGACTTGCCGCGGCCGCGGTTTCGTGAGAAAGACAGAGACGGTCGAGGTCAGCATTCCTGCCGGAATCGACTACGGACAGACGTTTGCCGTTCCCGGTAAGGGCGAGTGCGGCCAGAGAGGCGGAAGCGCCGGAGATCTTTTGATAACCGTTATTATAGCGCCCGATCCGATATATAAGAGAAAAGGCTTCGATGTTTACATCGAAAAGCACATAAGCATAACGGAGGCGGCATTGGGTGCAAGCCTCAAGGTGCCGACAATTCACGGCGACGTGGAATTTTCTGTTCCCGAGGGCACGCAGTCAAACGCGCTCTTCCGTCTTAAGGACAAGGGCATAAGGCGGTTAAACGGCGTCGGCAACGGCGATGAATACGTTACGATAATTGTTGACACGCCGAAGAACCTGACAAAGGAACAGAAGGCGAAGCTTTTGGAGTTTGCAGAGATGACCGGCGACAAAAACTATGCCGGAATCAAAAAAGAAAAGTGGCACTGGAAAAAATAAAAAAACTGCCCCGGGAATTATCCCGGGGCAGTTTTTTGCTTAAAGACACGAGGCGCGGTATTTAAGCGGTGTCATGCCGGTCATGCGGCGGAAGGTCTTGATGAAATACGCGCTGCCGGTAAATGAGAGACTCTCGGCGATTTCGGAGACTGTCATGTTTTCATATTTCAAAAGAAGCTTGGCGCGCCTTATTTTGTTACGGAGGCGGTAGTCCGAGGGAGAGAGCCCCGAATATTCTTTAAAAAGTCTCCTGAAGTACACCTCGCTGACATTGCAAAGCGCGGCAATCTCCGCTATGGAAAGGTTTTCGCCGCTCTCGTTTTCCATGTATAAGATTCCATTGGAAATGATGCGGAACCGATCAAACCGCTTTTCGCGGCTTTTTTCACATATCAGGGACATTATTTCATACATTCCGGCCTTCATCACGGCATAGTCCGTCAGGGCGCGGGCAGAGGCGGAATTGACTTTGGAAAAGAGCAGCTTATAGCTGCCGTCGCCCGGGAAAACAGTAATTTCATCGTTTAAAATGAACGGAGTATTTTTATCGTCATAAAGAAAGAAATTCACGCCGACTGTGTTTGACGAGTCGGATGAAAAGCAAGAAAATTCGACCGTGTATTCGCAGCCTGTCGGAGTGTATACTATATCTCCGCTTTTTGCGTGCACGGTTTTTCCGTTTTTGTCAATATAATCCGCATCACACCCGTCAAGATAAAGAAAAAGGTTCACTGCCTTGGGCTTGCCGATGCAGGAAAAGCGTTTATTTGTGCGCCAGTATTGCCTCAGCGAGTTTACGACCGATATGTGATAGTTGATCTTGCTTATGCTTTCTGTTTTTAATATATTCATTGCAATCACCTGAAAATATTATAGCATATTAAACGCAAAATTTCAAGGTAAGCTTTTCTTTTTTGTATCGAAAAGTTATATTTTTGTATCTGAAAAAACATTGAACTGTACGCGTTTCGGTGCTATCATTTAGGCAGGAAGTGAGCTTTGTGATTTTAAAGAACGGAAATGTGTTTTTGGATGGCAAAATAAAAAAGTGCGATGTGAGGTTTTCGCAGTCAATAACCGGAATCGGCGAGTTTGCTGATGAGGAATATATCGACGCGGAAGGAAAATTTGTTTTTCCCGGATTTATTGATATACACACTCACGGCGGAGGCGGCGGAGATTTTATGGATGCGGAAGAGGAGTCCTTTGAAAGGGCGCTTCGTTTCCATGCCGAAAACGGCACCACCTCCGTTCTGGCAACAAGCGTTACGGCGCCGGTTGCCGACATTGAAAAGATGCTCGCCGTAACAAGAAAATTCATGAATAAAAAAACAGACCGCGGCGCGCGGGTAATAGGCGCGCATGTTGAGGGACCTTATATATCGCTTAAGAACAAAGGCGCTCAGCATGAAAGGCATTTGAGGGTTCCGGCGCTTGACCCGTACGGCTTTATTCTTGACTCTTGTGACGTTATTAAGACGGTGACAGTTTCGCCCGAGCTTGACGGCGCGGCGGAAATGATAGAAAAAATGACTGCAAAGGGCATCGTAGTTTCGGGCGGTCACGACGACGGGTATTTTGAGAAGGTGAAGGAAGCACTTGACGCCGGAATGACCCACTGCACCCACATCTGGTGCGCCATGTCCGGCGCAAAAATGCGAAACGGCAAAAGAACGGCAGGGCTTTTGGAGACGGCGCTTTTGTCCGATAAGCTTACCGTGGAGGTAATTGCAGATAACTGCCACATATCGCCGCTGATGCTGGAGCTTATATATAAATTAAAGGGGAGCGGCAAAATGTGCCTTGTGTCCGACTGCCTGAGAGGCGGGGGAATGAAAGAGGATGAAAGGCTTTATAAGCTCGGGTCAAAAAACGACCCCGACTCGGTCGATTTCATAGTTTCCGGCGGAGTTGCACGGCTGCCCGATAACAGCAGACTTGCCGGGAGCGTGATGCCATTGGCGCAAATGCTTAAAAACGCCGTGCGTGACGCAAAGATTCCTCTCGAAGAAGCGGTCAAAACGGTGACGGACACCCCGGCTGAAATTATACATGAAAAAAACATTGGAAAAATTAAACCGGGAAACAAGGCGGATTTTTGCATTATGAGCAAGGATCTTGTGCCTTTGATGACAATTATTGACGGCAAAACAGTGTATGAGAAAGGAAGATGCTGAATGAAAAAAATAAGAATGGGTTTAATTGGATTTGGAGGGATTTCAAAGGGAGTTCACGTTCCCGGCTATCTGGCGCATCCTGATAAGGTCGAGATAACCGCGGTGTGCGACATTAATCCGGAGAGACTTTCGGAGGCAAAGGAAAAATTCGGGCTTTCGGACAGCGCGCTTTTCGCGGACTACAGGGAGCTTTTAAATAGCCGTTTGGTCGACGCGGTGGATATTGCGACTTCCAACGATTCTCATGTTGAGATTGCCATGGCGGCGATAGAAAAAGGACTTCCCTTCAGCATTGAAAAGCCAATAGGGAGAAATCTGGACGAGGCAAAAAAGCTTTTCGAGCTGGCGGAGGCAAAAAAATGCAAATCGTTTGTCTGCTTTTCATGGAGATACAGAGCATACGCAAGGCTTTTAAGAGACATTGTAAAAAGCGGCGAGCTCGGAAAAATATATCACATATACATAAGGTGTATAAAGGACAGCGGACTGTGGAAGGGCAGGAGACTTGAATGGAGATTTGACAAGGAGAAGGCGGGCAGCGGTGTGCTCGGCGATTTGGGGTCGCATATGATTGATATCACGAGGTTTATAGGCGAGGAATTTGACACGGTTTTCGCACAGAGCGGAATTTTTGTTGACAGAAGGCAGGTTGAAAACGGCGACGAAATAAAACCGGTTACGACAGACGACTGGTGCAATATCTCGGCAATCACAAAAAACGGCGTGCCGGTTACCGTAAATCTTTCAAGGGTCGCCAAGACTATTCCGGATCTTATGGAGTTTGAAATAATCGGCGAGGGAGGAAGAGTCAAGCTTTCCTTCTCGGGGACGATGAAAATGTATATAGGCATCGGCAAGTGGGACACGGAGTGCAATGGCATGCATGAGATAGTTCCTCCTGCAAGCTATAATGCAAATCAGTCGCTTTCGTTTATCAATCTTATTAACGGAATTAAGGACGAATACACATCGCACATCATAGAAGGTATCGAATGTCAGAAAGTTTTGGAGGCGGCGTCGCGGTCAATCGAAACCGGTAAGGCGGTAAAAATAGAGGAGGAAATATTATGACTGATATTTATAAATGCACACCGGAATATCTTATAAAAAATGCAAAGCTTCCTTTCAGGGTCATGGAAAGCGAGGAAGCAATGTATGATGAAATGGCTGAAATAATGGCGGACACGGTAAAGAAAAACGGAGAAAAGAGAACCGTTATAATTTGTCCGGTAGGTCCGACCGGGCAGTATCCCAAGTTTGCCGAGATCGTGAACCGCGAGAGGATCAGCTTAAAAAACTCTGTATTTATCAATATGGACGAGTATCTGGGAGACGACGGAAAAGCAATAGATTATGACAATGTATTAAGCTTTCACAAAATCATGGATGAAATGCTTTATTCAAGGATTGATAAGGAACTTTTAATGCCGGAGGGCCAAAGGCTTTTTCCGGAGCCCGGTCACGAGGAAGAAATAGACAGATTTATTGATGAAACGGAGGTTGATCTTTGCCTTACCGGAGTTGGAATCAACGGGCATATAGCGTTTAACGAGCCTCCGGAGGACGGGATAACGGACAGCAAATATAAATGTATCGGCACAAGGTGCCTTGATATTTCAAAAGAAACCGTTACAAACAACGGCGCAAACAAGCTTAAAGGTGCGCTTGATATATTCCCCAAAAGGTGCATAACTCTGGGAATGAGAGCGCTTTTGAAGGCAAAGTGTTTTAAGGTTTATCTTTATTGTCCGTGGCAATGGGGAATCATGAGAAAGGCGGCACTGACAAGCGAAAACAAGTCTATGCCCGTTTCGTTTCTGCAAAGCCACCCGAACAGTGAAATGGTAGTGACAAAGGCGCTTTATAACTTTATGCTTTAAGGAGAAGTTTAATATGGAAATCGGAACATTGGTGAGAATTGAGAACATTAACGAGGCGGATCAAAAATTTTCCGAGCTTAAAAACATGGGTTTTTCCGTGTGCCAGATAGTGTATAAGCCGGATGTCTATAAGTATGAGGAAGCGGACATGATAAGGGACGCGGCAGAAAGACACGGAGTGAAAATCACGGCGCAGTTTTGCGGATACAATGACGCGTTTTACGACTGGGACAATTATTACGGCTTTAAGACCGCGGGAATAAATGTGCCGATGTACGGGAAAGCCAGAATTGAATATGTTAAAAGCTCGGCGCTTTTTGCAAAAAGAATGGGAGTAACGGACATAATCATTCATGCGGGATTTGTGCCGAACGATCCGTTTTCGGAAGGCTATACCGCGATGCTGGCGGCACTTCACACCCTCGCGTCGTACTTAAAAAGGCTCGGGATGAATCTTTTGCTTGAGACGGGAGGCGAAGCTCCGATCACAATGCTAAGGCTTATTGAGGATGTGGGACTCGGAAACATCTTCATTAATTTTGACCCGGCAAATATATTGATGTACGGATACGGAAACCCTGTTGACGCGCTTTATGTATTCGGAAAATATGTTAAAAACATGCACGGGAAGGACGGCTGCCTTCCGACCGACCCTAAAGTGCTGGGAAAAGAAACCGTCCTCGGCGAGGGAATGGTGGATTTTCCGGCGGTGTTTAAGCTTCTTAGAAAGATAGGATATGACAGCTACGTTATAATTGAGCGTGAAATTTCCGGCGAAAAGCAAATTGAGGATATAAAAAAGGCAAAAGAGTATCTTAAAAACTTTATTTAAAATCTAAGCACCTCCGCTTTCGGAGGTGCTCTGATTTATTTTTTTGCAATCGGGAAATAGGTTATTCTTAAATTTGTGCAGCCGTAGGGAACCAAGGTGACTTTAACCTTGTGTGTGACGGTCTGCTTTTCTCCGAAGGGCTCAAATGTCCTTGTCGGATACGGCGCACAAAGATATGGCGCTTTGTATCCTGTCAAGTGAAGCTTTATTTTCGGATCCTCCCAGACGTATCCGCCGTTATCGCAAAGCTCGACTTTAATGTCATCCGGAGAAAGGGCCTCGTCAAGTGCAATATTCCAGGAGATCTGATTTTTTCGCAGTCCGAGGCGCTCGTGCATGTCGCGACACTCGGCTTCGTCAAACTTCGGCTCTGCGCGATACCAGTTCCAGCCTTCGGGAAGGGGCGTTGCCGGGCGGCCCGGATATGGAGTCCAGACCTCATCTATATGAAGGGAATAAAGCAGCGTGCCGCGTTTTATGGCTATCGGGTGCTTTTTGCAGTCGTCGTTGACGCGGAGAATTTTAGTCTCCTCGCGGAATGTGATCTCGGCAGTATCACCTTCTTTTAAGGAAGAAATCTCGGCAAAGCCGTTTTCATTTTTTTCGGCGGCAATTTCTTTTTTGTTTAATGTGACGTGATATTCCTCACACCAGTCGGGAATCCTAAGAAAAAGCGAAAAGCCGCTCCCTTCTTTAATAATAAATTTGACTCTGTTTCGGAAAGGATATTCCGTGACTTCGTCGATCCCGACCCCGTCACAGTGAAGCGAGCACGGACCGTATACATTTGCATAGATGTTATTTTTATTGTCATGAAGAAACATTGACCGCACGAAATTTCCGAGCAGTGCGACGGAGTTGACAGGGCAGCACGAGGTCGGGTAGCACGGCGAATAGGCCTGCATATCGGTAAAAGCTGAGCTTGAGTGCTCCGTCGCATAGATCTGGTTCGGGGAGCTTAAATAAGCTATCGCACGCTCGTCCTTTTTTCTCGCCCCCTGCGCGCCGTTATAGAACATTTCCTCGATTCTGTCGCCGTATTTGCTTTTGCCTGTGATATAGCTTAAATAGTAATCTGTCGTGTGGTAAAACGCATAGGAGCAGTATTCTGTTTCCGCCGTCGACGTGACTGGAGCAAGATATTCCGTAACCGAGACCGGCGAACCGGAAAGGTGGGTCGCTTTTTGGTAAATCTCATCTAAAATCCTTTCACTGGCTTTTAAATAGTCCTCTTTCCCGGTCACAGTGTATAAAAGTGCCGGGAGCCGCGACTGGGTGCCCATTCCGGCGGTGTGGTTCGAGTTATACTCTAAGGGCTCTTTTAAAAATGCCTTGTACGAGGTCTTGAAAATGTCGTGCCCGCACAAAAATTCGGCATATTCTTCGGCAAAATCTATGAGCCTCCTGTCGCCGGTGTGATAATAGCAAAAAACCATCGGCTCGATAATGTATGGCCCGGCATACGAGGTTTTCTTCTCGCCGGTCCAATATTTGCAAAACCACAGCATACAGCGGTGCACAGCTTTTAAGACATCGGCTCTTTTTGTCGCTTCGTAAAAGGCCAAAAGAGCGCGCATTCCGCATGCCGTTCCCCAGGCGTTATAGTCGGCATAGATGTCATCCTTATCGGGGTCAAATGTGCCGAGATAGCCGTCCTCGTGTTGATTTTCTAGCGCGGCGTCCACCCATGAGGCAGCCTTCCTGATAAGCTCATCGTCGTTCAGTGAATAGGCCAGCTCGATAAGCCCGGTCCAGTAGTTTCCGCTGATCTCACCGCCCCAGGCGGCTTGGGCAGCGTCATCCCACCCGGGAACGTGCTTTCTTCCTATGTAAGGATCGCGTATCATTTCGGGTTCAAGCTCGTCCAAGTGTCCGCCCATTCCGTTTTTGTTTCTTGAAAGCTGATCGAATAAAAATCCCCTTGCCGTGATACTTCCCAAAGGAAGCGGAAAAAGCTTGGAATAGTGCATGTAAAAACCTCCTTTTCGGTTATTGTATCACAAAGGCGAGAAAAGTAAATGCTGTATAAAAATATAGTTGGACAATTCTTATATTAAATGCTATAATTATTTTACGGGGTGAATAAAGATGTTTTATAAGATCGAACTTGAAAGCTTGCCTGAGTTTATGTTTTGTTATTCGGTAACGGCGGAAAATTACAAAAATGAGTTTCGTTATCCTGCTGATTTTCTGGAGTTTTCAGTTATCGAAGAGGGAAGGATAAGCGCAAACGAAGATGGGGAGGATTATATCATAGAGCCGCATTCGCTCCTTGTTCCCACGAGCGCATCGAATGTATCGCTTTCATCGGCAAACGGTGAAAAACAGCGCCATACAACGGTCGGAGTCAGAGCAAAATACAGAATCACGGAATATTCTTATATAGAAAAATCGGAGCAAAAAGAAAACGTCATATATCTTCCGAAGGTGAAAAAGCTTGATGAGAAGACATATGACCTTTTACTCATGAAAATTAAAAAAATTGCCGCGTATTATCACTCGCTCAGAAAAGGGAGTTCGTTAAAAGCACTTTCCGAATGGTTTGACCTTTGCTCCGGGATAACTAAAATAACGCTTTCAGATATGGACAATGCTGATAAGTCTCCTTCTGCGAATCTTTATGCGGACCGCGTGATAAAATACATATCGGAGCACATATCCGAAAAGATTAAGATTGGCCGCATGGCACGTGAAATGGGCATATCGGAAGGGTATTTGCAAAACACATTCAAGCGTGTGACGGGGAAAAGCATCGTGGAATATGCAAACCGATATAAGGTAAAGACGGCATCTGAGCTGATGACGGTGCAGAATATGAAGCTTAAGGATATTTCGTCCTATGTCGGGATCGACGATCCGGCGTATATGAGCCGGATATTTAAGAAGATTATGGGAGTCAGCTTCTCTGAGTATAAAAACAGCCTTTCCCAAATTAAATATAATTCAAAATAATAAAAGCCCTCACATGAGGGCTTTCATTATTTCGTCCGATATTTCGTCGATCGATTTTAGTTTTCCGTCCTTCGTGCAGTCGATTCGGGTGAAACCGAACCTGTCCGCCACGAAACGGGCGTTTTCATACGATTTTTTGATGTATTCGGGGTCGCGCTCGTGAATGTCCTTCTCCTCGCCGTGTGTGAACTTGTTTTCGCGCTCCTTCATAAGATGAAGCGAGACCTCGGGCGGAACGTCCAGGAACAAAACCTTGTCAGGCTCGGGAAGTCCTAATTTTTTATACTCAAAGTCCGCTTGGAAGGACAAAAAGTGCTCCTTTTCATCGGGGTCTTTGATTTTGGAGGCCTGATGGATAAAGTTTGAGGTGACATATCTGTCAGCGATCACAACGTCGCCTGAGTCCAAAAACTTTTTCCAGGATGTGCGGTAGCTGCAAAACCGGTCGACCGCGAAAAGCGCGCTCGCGGCGTATGGGTTCACACTGTCCGCCGTCTCGCCGAGCTTGCCGGATAAATACATTTTAACGGGAGCGGACGAGTCGGACTCATAGTCCGGAAAGGTCACGGTGTGCACCTTTTTACCCAAAGCGGCCAGACGCTCCGATAACCTTTTTGTCTGCGTCGCCTTGCCGGACGCGTCCACTCCTTCTATAACGATCAGCATAATTTTTCCGCCTTTCTTAACCGATAAGGCTTACAAAGTTTTCATAGTAATATTTGTTTATCGCGTTGACTGTTCCGTCCGCGTCAGTCCTTGTGACGACGCTTCGGCGGCCTTTTTCGTCATATTCAACCGTGATGATCTCAGACACTGCGCCGGACTTATCATAGCGCACGGTCTTTACGAGGTTTTCGCCCGAATAGGTCATTTCCTCTTTTGAGAATTTGGCCGACGCTTCGCCGACATATTCTGTCAGCACGGGCTCTTCGCTCTTTCCCTCATAGGTGTACTCCGTTCCGCCGAGGTAGTTTTCGTTCCCGTCATAGACGCGCTCTTTTTTGACCCTGTTGTTATCGTCATAGATGTAGCGGCGTATCTCGGTGACTTTCCCGTCGCGGTTCGTGCTCTTGACCTCTTCCTTTTCGCCGTCGGAGTTATAGCTGTAGGTGTCCTTCCTATAGGGAAGACTTTCTCTTTCCTCGATCGCCTCCGCGTCCTCGTTTTCGGACTTTTTCCCGTTTTTAATGGGCTCCTGAGTGATCTCATCGGTGTATAAAAGCCCGTTTTTATAGGCGTAGTCGTGCTTTTCGTGCTCGGTTTCGGAGTACACGTCCTTAACGGTCATATTCCCGTCCGAGTCGTACTTATAGCTCTCGTAAAGCACGCCCTCGCCGAGCGAATCGCTCACCGACATATCGGCAACGAGGCCGGCTAAATTGTATTTATAAATTCTTTTGCCGCCGGGGTTTCCCTCACCGTCCATAAACTGAACGTGGCTTAACTCCTCTTTCGGCTCTTCGGCTTTTTCGTTTTTGCCGCACGAGGAGAAAAGAAGCGAAAATGAGAGCAGCACCAATATCACGGAAAGACTTTTTTTCATTTCGCGCCGTCCCCCTTTTTGAATTTGGAGGCATAGACCGTCATTCCGAAGCTTATAAGCTTTAAGCTTCTCTTAAAGCGCTTGCCCTTGACGATTCTGTAGAGCCACTCTAAATTATGTTTGATGAAAAATTCGGGCGCGCGGTTCATCGTGCCGGCAAAAACATCCGCGCTTCCGCCCGCGCCGATGATGACTTTCGCATTAAGTTCATCCCTGTGCGCGGCGATCCACTTTTCCTGCTTCGGCGCGCCGAGGCAGACCATTAAATAGTCCGGCCGGCTGTCCGCAATTTTTTTGATGATGGGCTCATCGTCGGTAAAATATCCGTCGTTCGTGCCGGCGATGACCAGATCGGGATATTCCTTTTTGAGGTTTTCGGCCGCCTTGTCCGCAACGCCGGGCTTTCCGCCGAAAATGAAAAGGCTCTTTTTCTCTTCATTTAAATAGGGCATAACGGAGCACGTTAAATCAAAACCGCCGACGCGCTCGGGCATCGGGTGCCCTAAAATTTTCGCCGCCTTGACAACGCCGATCCCGTCTGGCACTATTAAGTCCGCGGTGTTTAATAAGTCGCGGAAAGAGCCGTCCTCCTTCGCCGCCATAATGATCTCGGAATTGGGCGTGAAGATGACCTTCGCCCCGTCCGACGATAAAAATTCCTTGACTTTTTTAACTGCGTCATCCATGGTGACAGAGTCGACCATGACACCCAGAATATCAACTTTTTCCATATTTATTTTCCCTCTTTGTATCAGCATTACTATTAAGTATACCATTAATTTCTTTTTTAGTCAACAGGGGAATTTCGCGGAAAACGTATCGCACGGTTTTTCTTTTTATCGCGGTGCGCGGCGCACCGTCAAGCGTGCCCCAAAGGTTCATTTTAGTAATGTCCGGGTGTTCGAGATTCAAAAAAATCACTCCTTTTGACTTAAGTTTATCAAAAGGAGTGTCTTTTTGTAAGTCCTTATCCGGCAAAGGCGAACGAGCCCAAGAAAAGTATCTCGCCGGTCACATTGTCGCGCACCGCGAAAGTAAATGGCTTTGAGAACGAAACGTCGATCGGCTCGGGGCGCATGGATGAGGTCGCGCCAAACGAGATCGATGTCACGGCCGCGGCTTCGGTGCCGTCCTCGTCAACATTTATGAATGCCTTGTGTATCACCTTGTCGATCAAAAGGGGCTCTGTGAACATCTTGGAAAAATCCGCCCCGTCCGAAAATGCGGCCGTAACACCGGGCTTTTTTAAAAGCACGGAAAGCTCGCCGCCGTATTCGACCTTGAACTTCGGCACGGAAAGCCTCATATATGTGCTTGAAAGCTCCGTCGAGGAGATGACCTTTTCGGGGGAGAAGGGCTTATCCGCCATTATGAGATACATCGAGATGTTGTCCCCGTCCGTCTTATAGGGGAGGGATAAAACGGTCACGCCGTCTTTTTCTGAGTAGGAATAATAGCCCACATCGTGCATGAAGTCGATCTTTGTCTCTTTGCCGTTTTTGTCGGTAAATGTGTCTTTGCTCGTTGCGTTTTTGGAGAACGGCGATGCCCAGTTGCCCTTAAAATAGACCGCGTTTATTATCATCGCGAGAAATTCCGGACTGTCGGTGATCGAGGCGATCTTGCCGTTCGTCTTGTCATTTACCCAGCTATTTATCTTTTTCACCGCGTCCGCGTCCGTCACCGAGGCGGTCTTGGCGCCGAATGTGCCGGAAAGCACCTCGCTGTAGGACGGGAGAAAATTACCCTTCGCGCGGTCGGTGTTTATCCATGCGCTGTTTGAAACGTTTATCTTTAATGTGTCAGACTTATTGTAGCGCTCGGTCAGAGCCTTTATGTGTTCGTTTTCCTCGAAAAGAGAGGTGACGCCGAGCAACGACAAAAGCTCTGAAAGAGTTGCTTTGTCCGCACCGTTTGCCGCCATCAAAAGCGCGGTCTTTATCGAAAACGGGGAGAAAACATAGTTTTTATCCTCCGGCATTAATGCGTTGAGACTGTCAGAAAAGCTCTCGTTTTTGGGAACGGAATTATAGAGCCTTGTCATGATGCATATGGCCTGCTCGGCGGTTAAGTTCCCCTTAGGGTCGAAAGCGGACTCGCCGACGCCCTTCATAAATCCTAAATTGAGAGTGATCTGAACGCCGTTTTCCGCCCAGTCGGAAATCTCATCTTCGTCGGACAAAATGAAATATATTTCGGTCGCGGCAAGAGTCATCTTTCCGGCCGCGCGCGAAAGTAAGACGGCGGCCTCCTCGCGCGTTATGAGGCCGTCCGGGTCAAACTCGGTGTCGGAAACGCCTTCGATAAAGCCGGACGCGGCAAGGCGGAGGATCCTTTCGTCGTCCGTGTCGGAAAAGGTCTTTTTATCCGTGCCGATAAGCCCCGAGTCCTTTAAGGTGTTAAATAAAAGGTGGCAGAAAGCCTCTCTTCTGATCGGGCGCACCCACGGGTTTTTAACTGCCGAAAAACCGCGAGTGATGCCCATATTCTCGGCCTTGGTAATGTATTCTGCCGCCCAGTCGCTCGGCGGAAGGGGCGTGGCGGAAACCTTTCTTTCCGCGCACGAGGGCAAAACTGAAACTATCAAAATCAGCGAAATCAAAACGGAAATCAATTTTTTCATAAAATCTCCCCTTTCTATTAATAATACTTTTGTGAGTGCGAAAAGGTTGCATCGAAATGTTGATTTTTTCCTCTTAATATAGTATACTTAAAATGTGAAAGGAGGGCGAAGAGTTTGAACGGCGGAAAAAGAATTTATGCGGCAATCGATTTAAAATCGTTTTACGCGTCTGTCGAATGTGCCGACAAAGGGCTTGACCCGATGACGACGAATCTCGTCGTCGCGGATAAGTCGCGCACGGAAAAGACAATATGCCTTGCGGTGAGTCCGTCCTTAAAAGCGTGCGGCATCGGCGGCAGGGCACGGCTTTTTGAGGCTGTCTCGCGTATTGCGGCGGTGAACGCGGAACGCAAAAGAAGAATCGGCGGCCGCGAATTTTCGGGATCCTCCGTTTTTGCGCCGGAGCTTAAGAAAGACCCTTCGCTAAAGGCCGATTTTCTGATCGCAAAGCCCAGAATGGCGCGCTATGTCGAGGTTAGCACCGAGATATACAATATTTATTTAAACTTTGCCGCGGCTGAGGATATTCACGTTTACTCGGTGGACGAGGTCTTTATCGATCTGACGGAGTATCTTCGTCTTTCTCACACTACCGCGCGCGAATATGTGCAAAAAATTATAAACGAAGTGTTCAGAAAAACGCACATAACCGCGACCGCCGGGATAGGCGATAACCTTTACCTTGCCAAGGTCGCGATGGATATAGTCGCAAAGCACATAAAGCCCGATGAGACGGGCACGCGTATCGCCGAGATAAGCGAAAAGGACTATCGCCGCCTTTTGTGGAGTCACCGCCCGATAACGGACTTCTGGCGCGTGGGCCGCGGCTATGCGGCGAGCCTTGAAAAATTCGGAATGTTCACGATGGGCGACGTGGCGCGCTGTTCGCTCAAAAACGAAGAACTTCTATATAAGCTTTTCGGCGTTAATGCGGAGCTTTTGATTGACCATGCGTGGGGTTATGAGACGGCGACGATTGCCGAGATCAAGGCCTATCGCCCGAAAACCTCGTCGATCTGCTCGGGGCAGGTATTAAAGTGCCCCTATCCATATGAAAAGGCGGAGCTAATCGTCCGCGAGATGGCGGATATGATGGCGCTGGAGCTGACGGAAAAACGCCTCGTGACCGACCAGATCGTGCTCGACGTCGGCTATGACATTGAAAATATGGCCTCATACAAGGGAGAGGCGGCGGACGACCGCTATGGCAGAAAAATTCCGAAGGCGGCGCACGGCTCACACAATCTCGGGCGCAAGACCTCGTCCTCGCGCCTTTTGGTTTCCGGCGCGGCGGAGCTTTTTTCGCGCATCGCGGATAAGGGCCTAACTGTGAGAAGGCTCACCGTCACGGCAAACCATGTGACGGGAGAGGACGAAAAAGAGGATTTTGAGCAGCTTGATATGTTTTCCGATCCCGAGGAGGAAAAGACTCTCGAGAAGGAGAAAAGGCGGCAGGAGGCCATGATTCAGATAAAAGAAAAGTTCGGCAAGAATGCGATCCTTCGCGGAATGAACCTAAAAGAGGGCGCGACCGCGGCGGAGCGTAACGGCCAGATAGGAGGGCACAAGGCATAATGGGAGAGTATGACGATATTATAGATCTTGAAAGGCCGGTATCAAAGACTCACCCTCCGATGCCGCACGAGATGCGCGCGGCGCAATTTTCGCCGTTTGCAGCGCTGACGACGCTTTCCGGCGCAGTCTCCGAAACGGCGAGGACGACCGAAGAGAAAGCGGAAATCGGCGATGAGTCAAAGGCGGAGCTTGACGCGGCAATAAAAAACCTCATGGAACGCGTAAAGGAGCGGCCTGAGGTAACGGTAACATATTTTATTGCAGATATGAAAAAGAACGGCGGAAGGTACATTGCAGAAAAAGTCAAGGTCAAAAGGGTTGATACCTATAATCGCCTTATAATAACCGAAGATAGGAAGATTCCGTTTGGTGATATAAGGGAGATAGAGCTATAAAAAGAGCTGTAAAACTTTAAGTTTTACAGCTCTTTTACTTACTTGTTTTCGATGAAGTTATTAAGCTTTTCCAAAAGTGCGTCGCAGTCAACGCCGTGAACCATGCAAGCCTCTTCGACCGTCTCGCCGATCGCGCCGGGGCAGGTCAAGCAGTGCATTCCGATCTCAAGGAAAAACGGCGCCGTGCCTTCATCTATTTTAAGAACGTCCGCAATAATTGTATCTTTTGTTATTTTAGCCATAATAATTACCTCCGTAAAATTTCTTCTTATATTATAACTGAGATTTTCCCCGCTGTCAAGCTATTTTATTCAAGCGGATCGGCCGCCTCCGGCCTTTTGCGCCTGATAAACGCATAAGGGGAAACATTTCTTTCGCATTTTAACGAAAAAAGCATGGTCGCGTGGTTCGCCGTGCCGATCGGTTCGCCGTTTTCGTCTTTTAAGTCCTCGGCCTTAAGGTACCAAAAGTCACCTTGAGGCTCCATGACCTCGAGCGTTTCGCCCTCCGTGACCTTGTTTAAGAGCGAAAGGTAAAGCCTTCCTTCGTCGGGCGCGCTTTTCACGATGTCGGCGATAACGTCGTAATTTCTGATATACGACCCGTCGGAATATATCTCCTCCGGCCTGCCGAAGAAAAAGCCGGTATCGTATTTTCTGTGGCTCACCTTTTTAAGCTCGGTGAGGTATTCGCCCTTATACCAGTTTTCGCTGTTTTCATAATACGCGTCGATCGCGCGGCGGTAGCTTTTAACGACCGTCGCAACATAATATGCGGTCTTTATCCGCCCCTCAATCTTAAGAGAGTCGACTCCGGCGGCGATGAGCTTGTCTATGTGCTCTATAAGGCACATATCCTTCGCGTTGAAAACGAAGGTTCCGCGCTCTGTCTCGACGACGGGCATATACATTCCGGGGCGCTTTTCCTCCATCACATAATACTGCCAGCGGCAGGGCTGGGCGCACTGGCCCATATTGCTGTCGCGGTTTGCAAGATAGTTGCTCAAAAGACAGCGGCCGGAATATGACATGCAGACCGCGCCGTGGCAGAAAACCTCAAGCTCCGCGCCGGTTTTTTCCTTTATTTCGGCGATCTCGCCAAGTGAAAGCTCTCGCGCCAGGACGACGCGCTCCGCTCCGTCTGAAACGAATTTTTTAACGGTCATATAATTTGTCACGCTCGCCTGAGTGCTGATGTGAATGGGAAGATTGGGAACATGCTCGCGCAGGAGCTCCATTACCCCGAGATCGGACACGATGACCGCGTCCGCTCCCAATTTTTGCACCTTTTCGGCGAAAGAGACGATGCTCTCTAAATCCCTGTTATGCGGAATGATGTTAAGCGCGATATAGACCTTTTTGCCGCGCTCATGGGCAAATCTGATGCCCTCGGCAAGTTCATCGTCGTTAAAGTTCACCGCGGCACTGCGAAGAGAAAACTGTTCTCCGCCGAGATATACCGCGTCCGCTCCGTATTCAATCGCGACCTTTAAGCGAGCAAGATCACCGGCCGGGGCAAGCAGTTCAATTTTTTTCATAGTCTTTCTCCTTATATGAAATTGCGACTCCGTTCCCGATCGGGAGAACGCTTGTCCTTAGAAAATCGCAGTCGGAAATGAATTTTAAATATTCGCGCAGGCGCTTGACGATTGTCACCTTGCGCTTTTCCGTGCCGACCTCGTCCGTCACCTCGCCCTTATACAAAACGTCGTCGCTCACCAAAATGCCGCCGACCTTTAAAAGGCGCATACACTCGGGCAGAAATTCAAGATACTGCCCCTTTGCGGAGTCCAAAAATATCATATCAAAGCCGCCGTCAAGCCAGGTGAGCGCATTCTCCGCCTCGTCCAATACGGGCTTTATAACGCGTGAGAGCCCGGCGCGGCGGATGTTACAGATCGCGCGCTCATACATCCTGTCGTACCGCTCGACGGTGACGATTTCGCCCTCGCCCATGGCCTTCGCCATCACGATTGCGCTGTAGCCGATCGCCGTGCCGAGCTCCAGTATTCTTTTCGGGCGGTGAATTTTAATTAAGACGGACAAAAGGTTTGCGACCTCCGGCTCGATTATCGGGGCATAGGTCGCCGTGTCCGCCGCCTCCGCCTCAAGCAACGACAAAAATTCATCTCTTTGGGGAATGAGCTCCCTTAAATATTCTTCAATATAGGAAGGAACGATTTTTTCCATAGCATACATATCTTAAGGGGCGGAAAAACCGCCCCTTATGGTTATTTAACTTCTCTTACTTCAATAGTTATGTCGCCGCCGGGCGCTTCCGCCGTCACCGTCTCACCGGCCTTTGCTCCGATAAGTGCGTGGCCGATAGGCGATTCGTCGGATATTTTGTTGTTTAAGGGGTCTGACTCCGCGCTTCCGACGATAGAATAGGTTATCTCCGAACCGAACGCGTCTATATAGCAGACAACGGTCGAGCCGATCGACGCAACGCCCTCGGTCCTCTCGGTCTCGTCCAAAAGCTTGACGTTTTTGAGCATTTCCTCGATCTCGGCAATTCTCGCCTCAAGCTTTGCCTGGGCTTCCTTTGCCTCATCATATTCGCTGTTCTCGGATAAATCGCCGTAGGAGCGCGCTTCTTTCAGATGCTCCGCCGCCTCTTTACGGCCGATGGTTCTTTTATATTCAAGCTCCTCGGTGAGTTTGTCGAGGCCCTCTTGAGTTAAAACATATTCTTTTGCCATTTTTGAAATTCTCCTTTTCGCCTTGCGGCATTAATAGCCTAAATTATACTACGGAAGCCGGGATTTGTCAATATATTAAATGTAGCTTTTTCGTCATAGTGATAAAGTCTTGCCGCCTCACAGCAGGAAAGAGGCCGGCCGAGCCGCTCCTTTATGAAGGCATAGCGCCCTTTGGGAGCATAGGATAGCGAGCCTGAACCGAACTTTTCGCTTCCGCATGAAAAATCCGGATGAAAGGCGATGCCGGGAAAAGCGGGGTCTGCCTCCTTAAAAAATACCGTTGCCGCGCCGCGCACAGGCGATGAGGCGACGGGAACGGCCGCGCCGGTGCTCTCCAAGATCGACTCTGAAACCTCCCCTGCGTTTTCGCCGGAAAGAAAAAGCGAGGTAAAGGCCGATAAAAAGAACAAGGCAGATTTCTCGCCGGCATCAAAAAGGCAGACGGAGGAAAAGCCGAGTGCGGCCGATAGCGGGTCGAGCGATCCGGCGAGCGAAAGATAAAAAAACGAGCGCACCGCATCGCGCGGAAAAGGGAAAAGCGCATCAAGAGAGGCCGACGGCGAAAGGTAAAGTGCGTTTTTATCAAGGCGGTCTCTTAAAATCTCAAGCTTTTTTTGATTAAGGCGTTTTAATGGCGGAACAGCTAAAATGTCGCACTCTTTTTTTGGCAGTTCCTTTTTCGCTTTACGCCATTTAAGCGAGGGATCTTCGAAAAGAAAATAAATACTCATGATTAAAATATACACCCGTCAAAAATAAAAAATACGAAAAAATTAAAAATTTTTCTTTACAAATCCGGATTTTTGTTGTAATTTAAAAAAGTACGGCATGAAAGGAGAATGAGCGGTGCACAGAGCAGAATATTTATTGTGGCTTAAGCATATGGGTATTGCGTCGGGGGGCAAGCTCATTGAGGCGATAGAATATTTTTCATCGCCGGAGGAAATATATAACGCAGACAAAGAAGCACTTACCGAGTGCGGAATGTTTAACGAAAAGGAGATAGCGTATCTTGAAAAGAAGGACATGTCCTTCGTCGCCGGGGAGATCGAGCGGTGCAACCGCGAAAGGTGCTATCTTGTCGATTACTATTCAAAATTCTATCCGAAGGCCTTAAGAGAGATCCCCGAGCCGCCGCTGATGTTATATGTCAAAGGCTCGCGCGAGGCGCTCATGAAGGCCGATATGGTCACGGTTGCCGGAAGCCGCTCGTCGGACGCGTACGGCGTTTCGGTGGCAACTTCAATAGGTTCGGCGTTTGCCTCAAAAGGCGAGGTGATCGTTTCCGGCATGGCGCACGGGGTCGATTCATCAGCCGCGATGGGGGCGATCAACTCGGGCGGAACGGTCATCGGCGTTCTTTGCTCAGGTATGGATGTTGACTATCCCAAAGGGAGCGAGCATCTTCGCGAGAAGATAATCTCATCGGGCGGAGCACTCATAACCGAGTTTGAAATGGGAACGCCTGCCCAGTCGGGTTATTTTCACTTGAGAAACAGGATAATGGCCGGGCTTTCGGGGCTCACCGTCATCGTTCAGGCGGGCGAGAAGAGCGGCGCACTCATAACGGCGAAGGCGGCAAAGGCATATTCGCGCCGTCTTGCGGCAGTGCCCAATCCGATCGATTCGGCGATGTCAATAGGCGTCAACTCGCTGATAGCCGACGGAGCGGAGGTCATCTATGACATCGATAAGTTCGCGGACGACTATGCCGATGATAAAAAAAGCGAGGTCAAAGAGCCAGATACGAAAAAAGAGCCGCCGGCAGTCAAGGCAAAGCCCTCCGGCAAAAAGGCAGTGAGCGAGGGAAACACGGAGTCTGACAATATGATGGAGCTTATAAGCTATCTTAAGGACGAACCGCTCACCCCCTCCGAGCTTTCCGAAAAGAGCGGACGGAGCATGAAATGGGTCAATTCGACGCTTATAATATTAGAGGTTTCCGGCAGGGTCAAGCTTTTGCCGGACGGAAGATACGGTTTATAATGATGAGGTGGTAACCAGTGGAAAAGAAAAGTAAAGCAAAAACGAAAGCATCAAAGACGAATCTTTTAATAGTTGAGTCTCCGGCCAAGGCAAAGACGATCAAAAAATATTTGGGCAGGAGCTACACGGTTCTGGCGTCGATGGGTCATCTTCGCGATCTTCCAAAAAGCCAGCTCGGAATTGACACGGAAAATAATTTTGAACCGAAATATATCACGATCCGCGGCAAGGGCGAGCTGACGAGCGAGCTTAAAAAAGCGGCAAAGAACTCGAAAAACATTTTCATCGCGACCGACCCTGACCGTGAGGGAGAGGCGATCGCATGGCACATTGCGGCGTTACTCGGCATCAACTCGGAGTCCGACTGCCGTGTGACGTTTAACGAGATCACAAAGTCTGCCGTTACCGAGGCCGTTAAAAAGCCGAGAAAGATCGATCTTGATCTGGTTGACGCACAGCAGGCAAGAAGAATAGTGGACAGACTTTTGGGCTATAAATTAAGCCCCCTTTTGTGGACAAAGATCGGCTCTGGCCTTTCCGCCGGAAGAGTTCAGTCCGTCACCACGAAAATGGTGGTCGACCGCGAGCGCGAGATCGAAAAGTTCACGCCCGAGGAGTACTGGACATTTGCCGCACAGCTTACATCGAAGGACGGTTCGGCGGTCGAGGCGAGGCTTTCAAAGCTTGACGGCAAGAAGGCGGAGCTTAAAAGTGAGAGCGAGGCAAACGCGGTGAAGGATCGCGTTAAGGGCGGAAAATACAAGGTTTCGGACGTTAAATATTCGGACAAGAGAAAGAGCCCCTATCCGCCGTTTACGACAAGCTCATTACAACAGGAGGCGGCAAAGCGCTTAGGCTTCACCTCCAAGCGCACAATGGCGGCGGCGCAGGTATTATACGAGGGAGTCGAGATTCCCGGCCACGGCACGCTCGGTCTTATCACCTATATGAGAACGGACTCTCTTCGCATCTCGGACGACGCGAAAGCAATGGCGAAGGAATTTATAATCGAAAAATACGGAAACGAATTTTTCCCCGACAAGGAGCGCGAATATAAGACGAAGAAGAATGCGCAGGACGCGCACGAGGCCATCCGCCCGACGACGATGATCGAGCCGGACGACATCAAAAAGTCGTTAAAGAGCGACGAATACAAGCTCTATAAGCTCATCTTCAACAGGTTCATTTCGAGCCGCATGGCGGACGCGGTGTATAAGACCGTTTCTGCCGATGCGGTAAATTCCGGCGCGGAATTTAAGATATCCGAGCGCAGATTAATGTTCGCCGGATTTATGGCGGCGTATGAGGATTTTGACGACACGGAAGCAACGGTCAAAAAGCTTCCCGAGATCGAAAAAGGCGACGTCTTAAAAGAAGAAAAGAACGAGGCGCTCTGCCACTTCACCGAGCCGCCGGCGCGCTACAACGAGGCGTCGCTCATCAAGGAAATGGAGGAGGCCGGCATCGGAAGACCTTCGACCTATGCGCCCACGATCTCGACCATTCTTGCGCGCCGCTATGTGGAGCGCGACAAAAAGAGCCTTCGCCCGACAGAGCTTGGCGGAATCATCACCGATATGCTCTCGGAATATTTCTCGAATATCGTTGACATCGAGTTCACGGCGAATATGGAGTCCGACCTTGATAAGGTCGAAGAGGGAGAAGAAGAGTGGCAGAAGGTAGTCGGCGAATTTTACACGCCGTTCTCGTCCGACCTTAAAAAGGCGGAGGACGAGATGGGCAAGGTCACGATAAAGGACGAGGAGACGGATATTCCGTGCGAGGTCTGCGGAAGAAAGCTCGTTATCAAGAACGGAAGATTCGGAAAGTTTTTGGCGTGCCCGGGCTACCCCGAATGCAGCTTTACAAAGGCGATCGTCGAGGAAACGGGCGTTAAATGCCCCAAGTGCGGCGATATGATAATCGGCAGATTCTCCAAAAAGGGCAAAAAGTATTATCCCTGCCGCAACAAGGACTGCGACTTTCTTTTGTGGGATAAGCCGACGGGCGAGGTCTGCCCCAAGTGCGGCTCACTCATGATAACGAAGACGCTTCGGGGCGACACGGTGGTAAGATGCTCAAACCGCTCCTGCCCGAAAGAGGTGTAATATGATAGTTGTCGGAGCAGGGCTTGCCGGGTGCGAGGCGGCATACCAGATTGCAAAGCGCGGCATTAAGGTGCGCCTTTACGATATGAAACCGGGAAAATTCTCCCCGGCGCATAAAAGCGCGGATCTTGCGGAGCTTGTGTGCAGTAACTCGCTCAAGGGCAACGCGACGGATAACGCGTGCGGACTTTTGAAAGAGGAGATGCGCCTTTTAGACTCCATCATCATAAAGTCGGCGGACGAGGTGAGCGTGCCGGCAGGCGGAGCGCTCGCGGTCGACAGAGAGCGGTTTTCCGCGCTTATAACAAAGAAAATTAAAGAAAACGAAAATATCGAGGTGATTTCCGAGGAGGTCACCTCGATCCCCGATGACGACGCGGTGATAATCGCGACCGGCCCTTTGACGGACGGCGCGCTTATGGAGGATATTTTGAAGCTGACGGGCGGCGCGCTCTCGTTTTACGACGCGGCCGCACCGCTTATCTTAAAAGATTCGATCGATATGAACCGCGCGTATTTTAAAAGCAGATATGACAAGGGCACGGCGGACTACATAAACTGCCCGATGACGAAAGAAGAGTACGACGCGTTTTACGGCGCCCTCATTTCGGCCGAAACCGCGCCGCTTCATGAGGACATCGAAAAACCCGAGGTATTCGAGGGCTGTATGCCGGTCGAGATCATGGCAAAGCGCGGACGGGATACTCTTCTTTTCGGGCCCTTAAAGCCCGTCGGGCTTGAAGACCCGGTCACAGGCGAGCGCTATCACGCGGTCGTTCAGCTTCGGCGCGACAATAAAGAGGGTACTGTCTATAACATGGTCGGCTTTCAGACGAATCTTAAATTCGGCGAGCAGAAAAGAGTGTTCTCCATGATCGGCGGCCTTGAAAACGCTGAATTTCTGCGCTACGGCGTGATGCACAGAAACTCGTTTTTATGCGCGCCGAGAGTGTTAAATCCCGACTACAGCGTGAAGGGAAGGGAAAATCTTTTCTTCGCCGGGCAGATAACCGGGGTCGAGGGCTATGTCGAGTCCGCGCTCTCCGGGCTCATCGCAGGGCTTAACGCGGTTCTGGCGCTTAAAGGAGAGGAACGGTTTGTTCTTCCGCCCTCCACGATGAGCGGAGCGCTCGGGCACTATATCACAAACGCGGAGGAAAAGCATTTTCAGCCGGTCAACTCCAATTTCGGCATCCTTTCGCACGCTCACGGAAAGGTGAGAAACAAGAAGGAAAAATACGCTTTGGCAGCGTCCGACGCATTAAATGAGATAAAAAACGAAATTTTATCAAAAAAAGGCTTGCTTTTTTGATAAAAGCGTGATATAATCTTAAAGGTCAAAAAATACACACGCTTTCGAATTGCCGTTTTAGTTCCCTATCAGGGTCATGCGCGGAAAAACGGGAGCGGAGGTATAAAAACTAAAAGGAGTGTTAAACTATGTCAGTAATTTCAATGAAGCAGCTTTTGGAAGCAGGTGTTCATTTCGGACATCAGACCAGACGCTGGAACCCCAAAATGGCTGAATATATATTCACCGAGAGAAACGGTATATATATAATCAACCTTGAGAAGACCGTTAAGAAGGCAAACGAGGCTTATGAGTTTGTTAAGAACGTTGCGGCAGAGGGCGGCGACATTCTCTTCGTAGGAACGAAGAAGCAGGCTCAGGAGGGTATAAAGGCAGAGGCATTAAGATGCGGCATGTACTTTGTAAACTCCAGATGGTACGGCGGTATGCTCACCAACTTCAAGACGATCCAGACAAGAATCGCAAGACTTTTCCAGCTTAAAAAGATGGAAGAGGACGGCACATTTGACGTGCTTCCCAAGAAGGAAGTTATCAAGCTTCGCTTAGAGGAGTCCAAGCTTGAAGAGAATCTTGGCGGTATCAAGGATATGAAGCGTCTTCCCGCGGCTATGTTCGTTGTTGACCCCAAGAAGGAGAAGAACGCGGTTGCGGAAGCAAGAAAGCTTCACATCCCGATCGTTGCTATTGTTGATACAAACTGCGATCCCGACGAGATCGATTATGTAATTCCCGGTAACGACGACGCTATCCGTGCGGTAAGCCTTATCGCAGGTGCGATGGCTAACGCCGTTATCGAAGGCAGACAGGGCGAATCCTTCGCTCCGGCCGCTGAGGAAGCAACCGAAGAGCAGGCTTCTGAAGAAGCAAAGGCTGAGTAATTAATAAGAAAGGAAGTACCTTAAAATGGCAGAAATTACAGCTAAGATCGTTAAGGATTTAAGAGAATCCACCGGATGCGGAATGATGGACTGCAAAAAGGCATTGGTTGAGTGCGACGGCGACATGGACAAGGCCGCTGAGTACTTAAGAGAAAAAGGCCTCGCAAAGGCTGCCAAGAAGGCATCCAGAATCGCCGCAGAGGGTATTGTTAAAATATATAAGGACGGCAAGACCGGCGTTATCTTAGAGGTTAACGCCGAGACCGATTTCGTTGCAAAGAACGCTGAGTTCCAGACATTCGTTGAGAATGTTGCAAAGGTTATCGCCGAGAAGGCTCCCGCTGATGTTGAGGCACTCCTCGCTATGGATTATCCCGAGGGCGGCACGGTTTCCGATGCACTCACCAACAAGATCGCGGTTATCGGCGAGAATATGACGATCCGTCGTTTCGAGAGAATGGAAGGCACTATCGCTTCCTACGATCACGACAACGGCAGAATCGGCGTTATGGTACTGCTTGACGCTCCGGAGTCTGACGAGGCGGCCCTTATGGGTAAGAACATCTGCATGCACATTGCAATGTATGCTCCGACCTATATCGCAATTGATGATGTTCCGGCTGAGGTTGTTGAGCACGAGAAGGAAGTGTTGAAGATCCAGGCTATGAACGAGGGCAAGCCCGAGGCAATAGCCGAGAAGATGGTTCAGGGAAGAATCAGAAAGTTCTATGAGAGCGTTTGCTTAAACGAGCAGGCATACATCATGGACGAGGACATCAAGGTTTCCAAGTATATCGACGATACGATCAAGGGTGCAAAGGTGCTTAAGTTCGTTCGTTACGAGAAGGGCGAAGGCCTTGAGAAGAGAGAAGACAATTTCGCTGAAGAGATTGCTTCCATGCTTAAATAATCAAAAGCAGAGATTTTGATGCGCAAAGTTTTATGACTTTGCGCATTTTTTTTGATTGACAATGACGGCTAAAGCAAATATAATATATTTTAAGGGGGGGAACATCATGAGAAAATATTTACTTCCGGAAAAAGGAGAGTTTTACAAGGCAAATCTTCACAGTCATTCGACTCTGTCGGACGGGAGAATGACGCCCGAGGAAATGAAGGCGGAATACAAAATGCGCGGATATAAAATCCTTGCGGTGAGCGACCATGACGCGCTTCATGAGCATAACGCGCTCACGGAAGAGGATTTTTTAATGCTCACGGCCTATGAGATAAGCATAAGGAGCGACGACGACCCGATGCCGCACGCCTTCCGTAAGGTCGTTGACTTAAATCTTTTCGCGAAAGAGCCTTATAATCTCACGCAGTGCGGCTATCACCCCGAGACGGTCGACTGGCTGGTCAAGCGCGGAAAGCTCACAAAAGAGGAGCAGGCAAATATCAAATATGCCGGCGAACTGCGCGACCTTCACTATTACCCTGAAAACATCAACAAAATTGTTAAGACGGCAAACGAAGCCGGCTTTTTGGTGAGCTTGAATCACCCTGAGTGGAACAATATAACGGCGGAGGACTATCTTAAATACGAGGGGCTCTGGGCGGTCGAGGTCTATAATCACGGATGCTACGCGGGTTCGGGTCTTTACGACTCCGAGGCGGTCTTTGACGATTTTTTAAGAAGCGGAAAGCAAATCTTTGCCACCGCGACGGACGATAACCATAACTGGGCGGACGGGACATACAGGTGCGATTCGTTCGGCGGATTTACCATGATAAAAGCCGAAAAGCTTGACTATGCTTCTGTTATAGGAGCGCTGGAGCGCGGCGAGTTTTACGCGTCGAGCGGGCCCTTGATAGAAGAGCTTTATTTTGAGGACGGCTATTGCCACATAAAAACAAGCCCGGCGGCGGATATAAGTTTGCTGACACTCGGTCGGCGCGGGGAGAGGATCGCTTCGGAAAACGGAGAGCCGGTAACGGAGGCAAAATTCAAGATCGACCCGGAAAATTACGGGCTCGTCCGCTTCCGCGTGCGCGACTT
>ERZ824480.546-NODE-546-length-47853-cov-5.893657_pt1 | contig 47853 bp, 36 predicted proteins | sample MGYA00519861_ERZ824480 | MGnify/ENA primary metagenome ERZ824480 (study PRJEB31778, sample SAMEA3449152) | human gut metagenome | biome: human gut; feature: human-associated habitat; material: faeces | place: United Kingdom | collected 2010/2012 ... | reverse complement strand
TATGGATTATAAGGATATAGAACAGCTCCTGGAGCGATATTGGCAATGCGAAACTTCCGTGGAGGAGGAATCTGTGTTGCGCGACTTCTTCACAAAGGAGGAAGTACCCGCTCATTTGCTCCGCTATAAAAACTTGTTTGTTTATCAGCAGGTTCAGCAGGAGGTAGGACTGGGCGAAGACTTTGACGCACGTATTCTGGCACAGGTGGAAACTCCGGTAGTGAAGGCAAAGCGTCTGACACTGACAGGAAGATTCATCCCCCTGTTCAAGGCCGCTGCTGTGATTGCAATCATCCTTTCATTAGGAAATGTAGCGCAACATTCTTTTTCCGGAGATGATGGAAGAGTATTGGCAACGGATACCATTGGTAAACAGCTGACCGCACCGTCGGTAGCTCTGTCAAATGAGCTGAAAGCAGATCAGGCATTGGCTGACAGCCTTGCGAAGATCAACAAGGTGCAGGTTATGAAAGAATAGACATTTTCATTTGCTTTAAACATATAATATAGTTAGTGTGCTTTAATTAAAACAACATCGAAAGCGAAACTGTGAAGTTTTCAATTCTCTCAAATTTTTTATAATGAAACTAACTAAATAAATGGGCTACCGCGAGATGCAGTAGCCCTTTTATGTTTTTGGGATGTTTATGGATTTAGTCTAGTTTGCGGAGCTTCTTGTGAGGGAAATCAATAGCCTGAGGATTTCCTTTGTAAGCGACGTTGCCGCTTCCGCTGACGTGCCCGCCTAGTTTGCCGTTGACGAAGCAGCTGATGTTACCCGAACCCGAGATACCTGCATATACGTCCGTAGCTTCCAGGTCGGCAGCTTTGATATTGCCGGAACCTGATATGTTGTACTTTGCTGCGCCTGTCATGCCGTCAAGGGTGATGTTGCCCGATCCGGAAATGCTTGCAGAGCAGGTTTTGCTGTCGATTTGTTTGAGTCTGACATCACCCGAACCATGAATTGAGATGGCCAGATGTCCGGTATCGAATGTGCTTCCTCCTAAATTGCCCGAACCGTTAATCGTTACTTTAAGATCTCCCTCGGTGTGAATGCCGTTCGCAAAGAGAATGCCACCCGATCCGTTGAGTGTCAGTCCGTTCAGGTCCGGTGAGAAAACTTTGATCTCTAGTTTGCCCTTGTCGATGATATTGACATTCTTTTTAAATTTTATATTCAATGTTTTTCCGTTTACTTTTGTTTCCAGGAGTTCTACGATATTGTCCGAACCGTAAATCTCGATGCGGGAGGAGGAGTCTTGCTGGTAGATGATGTTGGCACTTCCGGACATGCTGATGTCATTGAAATGTTCCAGATTCTCTTTTTTGGTGATGTAGTTTTTACTGCCTTTCACAATAGGGCCATTAAAACAGGAGGTGGCGGAGAATATCAGAATTATTCCGAGCAGCCATGCAGTCAATGTGTTTCTTTTCATAATTGATAGTTGATTTTAATATGAGTTTATATGGATTAGACGTTGCGAGTTACTATAAAGTTGCATTGAATATCACTTTTTTCGCCACCGGCTTCTTTTTTTATTATTTTTGCAGCATCGGTTAAGGAGGAGAAAATGGATACAGTGATAGAAGATGATGAATTGGGAAGTTTGATAGTACGTGTCAATCCACGTGCCCGCAGTTTGGTGTTCCGTACCAAAAGCGATGCGGTCTACGTTTCTGTACCTCCCGGCACCACGACGAAAGAGGTGAAGCGTGCTATTGAGAATCTTCGTAGTAAGTTGCTGCTTTCCCGTCAGAAGGTTGCCCGTCCGTTGATTGACTTGGACTATAAGATTGATGCCGAGCATTTCAAACTATCTCTCATCTTAGGTGAAAAGGAGCAGTTTTTGGCTAATTCGCGATTGGGTGTCATGCAGATCGTTTGTCCGCCTCAAGCGGATTTTACTGATGAAAATTTACAGAACTGGTTGCGTAAAGTGATTGAAGAATCTTTGAGGCGGAATGCGAAAAGTATTCTTCCTCCTCGTTTGGAGCATCTTTCGGCGCAATGTGGATTGTCTTATGCCAGCGTGAAGATAAACTCCAGCCAGGGACGCTGGGGGAGTTGCTCGGCGAGAAAAAATATAAATCTGTCCTATTATCTTGTCCTGTTGCCCTCCCACCTGATCGACTATGTGCTTCTGCACGAGTTGTGCCATACTCGTGAGATGAATCACGGTGAGCGTTTCTGGGACTTGCTGAACCGGTTCACAGATGGCAAGGCCCTTGCTTTGCGTAAAGAATTGAAGAAGTATCGCACAGAGATATAAGATGCTTGGGATAAGGAACTCCTGATATTAAGCAGACTCTTATTTAGCAAGCTGTTTGATTCCGTCCGTTTCTTTTTCAAACTGATAAGTTCCTCCCTTCTCGCTGAGATCGAAAACGGATGCTATTTCCGTTTTATTGTCTACAATCATCAGTGCGCTTTGTTCTGCAAACCGACCGACCTCTACCGTAAAGGCTTCTTCCTGCATGACTTGATTGGCGATAAGGCTGTCATTGACGAACAGCGAAATGGAATCTCCGGCAAATCCTTTTACCAGGCTGATCGTATAAGTTTCAATATAATGTCGTTCTGCCTGGTTTTCCCGTTGCAGGCGTAAGCTCATATAAATGAAAATAACTACGACAAAAATGACGGCAAAAGCCAGAATGCCATTGCCGACCATAAACTGTTTGTTGGTGTTGAGATGATGTGCCATAGCCGTTGTATTTTTAATTATTGCGGTGTAAAGATACAATTATTTTTTGTATTACTAAGAATTTCATTATCTTAGCAACCAACATCCGTCTGAATTCAGGATTGTATCGGTGTCGTGGAGTGTGTAAACCTAAGTTGAATATATACAATAAAGATTATGGATCATGAAGTGTTTATTAGCTATTCAAGTGCCAATATACAGACGGCACAGGCAATATGTCATGCATTAGAAAGTAACAGGATCAAGTGTTGGATGGCTCCGCGTGACATAAGACCCGGAGCGGAGTATGGTGATATTATTGAAGAAGCTATTGTGACCTGTAAAGTGTTCCTGATTGTCTTTTCTGAAACGTCTCAAATATCCCGCTGGGTGCGTAGTGAACTGAATATTGGCTTTAGCAGCAATAAGCCTATTATACCTTTCCGCATAGATCCTACTGATCTGAAAGGGTCTATGAAACTGATGCTGAATGATAAACACTGGCTGAATGCTTATCCTAATCCGGAAGAGAAGTTTAGTGAGCTGGCTGCGGTCATACTTGATCTGTTGCAACATCCGGCTGTGGATACAATTTCACCTCCCGGCTTTCAACCGGCTTCGAATGTCGCTTCTGCAGACGGTAGTAATGCCGGTGCGCAGGGGTTATTCGGAAAACTGCTCAATCAGCTGTTCGTTAAGCGGAGAGTGAAAGTAACTTCTGATCATGCTGCCGAAATATTCCTGAATGGTGAGAGAAAAGGAAAACTGGATGCTTATGAAACTGGTAACTATTCTGTCAGTGAGGATTTCTATCAGCTGGAAGTTTATAGCTGTGAGTACGGGAAAAAAGTGAAATGTGAATATAGCGGATCTTTTTCCAATTCTTCGACAGTTATTATTTCTGTGGATATGGCTACGGCTGAAAAGCAATATCTGATGAAAGCTAAAAATATAACTTCCGGGCAGATCAATGATTTGGGAATTATCTTCCTGGATGAAGGAAAATTTGAAGATGCCCAGGAGTGTTTCCTGAAAGCTGCAAGTATGGGAGAAGCTGCCGCTGCTTATAATTTAGGAATGATGTACCATTTTGGCAAAGGGGTGGAAATAGATTACGATGTCGCGCGTGAATATTATGAAGAGGCGGTAAAGAGTGACTATCCGTTGGCGCTGAATAATTTGGGCTCAATTTATTATAACGGACATGGAGTGAGAAAAGACATTGCGAAATCGTTCCCATATTTTTGTCGTGCGGCAGAGAGAGGGGTGGAATCCGCTCAGTTTACGGTTGCTACCATGTTGTTTTACGGTCAGGGAGTGGCAGTAGATAAAGCCAAGGCTAAAAAGTGGTTCCAAAAAGCCGCAGCTCAAGGCTGTAAGGATTCTCAAAACTATCTGAATTCCTGGGTTGATGATTAGATATTGGTGTTTGTGCCTGATATACGACTATTAATTCATACTTTTTTTCTTTAATGTTTTGTAGTCGAATAGATTATTTATATCTTTGCAACCGAAATGGATGAAAGGTGGAGGGGCGATTAAGCTCCTTTTTTTGTTCTTATATAGTTAATAAATGATAGAAAAGAAAACTGTTTGTCAGATTGTTGAAGAGTGGCTGGAAGGAAAAGACTACTTTCTGGTAGAGGTGACCGTGAGCCCGGATGACAAGATCGTGGTCGAAATAGACCACGCAGAAGGAGTTTGGATTGAAGACTGCGTAGAGCTTAGCCGCTTTATCGAGTCGAAACTGAACCGTGAAGAGGAAGATTATGAACTGGAAGTGGGCTCTGCCGGTATCGGACAACCCTTTAAAGTGCTGCAACAGTATTACATCCACATCGGACAAGAGGTGGAAGTAGTGACCAGAGACGGACGTAAACTGGCAGGTATCCTGAAAGATGCCGATGAAGAGAAGTTTACAGTAGGCGTACAGAAGAAGGTAAAACTCGAAGGTTCCAAGCGTCCGAAGTTGATCGAAGAGGACGAAACCTTCACTTATGAGCAAATAAAATATACTAAATACTTAATTAGCTTTAAATAGTTATGGCCAAAAAAGAAGAAACAATCAGCTTGATTGATACATTTTCGGAATTTAAGGAACTGAAGAATATCGATAGAACGACAATGGTTAGCGTACTCGAAGAGTCGTTCCGTAGCGTAATCGCGAAAATGTTTGGCACCGATGAAAATTACGACGTAATCGTGAACCCGGACAAGGGTGACTTCGAGATATGGCGTAACCGTGAAGTTGTGGCCGATGAAGATTTGACAAACCCCAATATGCAGATTTCGCTGACGGAAGCACAGAAAATCGATGCTTCATACGAAGAAGGCGAAGAAGTGACTGATGAGGTGATCTTTGCCAAGTTCGGACGTCGTGCTATCCTGAATCTCCGTCAGACACTGGCTTCAAAGATTCTGGAACTTGAAAAGGACAGTATTTATAATAAATATATTGATAAAGTAGGTACAATCATCAACGCGGAAGTATACCAGATCTGGAAAAAGGAAATGTTGCTTCTGGACGATGAAGGAAACGAACTGCTGTTGCCTAAGACTGAACAGATCCCGAGCGACTTTTATCGTAAAGGTGAAACAGCCCGTGCAGTGGTTGCCCGCGTAGACAACAAGAACAATAATCCGAAGATTATTTTGTCACGTACTTCTCCCGTTTTCCTGCAACGTCTGTTCGAAATGGAAGTACCTGAAATCAATGATGGTTTGATTACCATTAAAAAGATTGCCCGTATCCCTGGCGAACGTGCCAAGATCGCAGTGGAATCTTATGATGACAGAATCGATCCCGTAGGCGCCTGCGTAGGTGTAAAAGGGAGTCGTATTCATGGGATTGTTCGTGAATTACGCAATGAAAATATCGACGTAATCAATTACACATCGAACATTTCATTGTTTATCCAGCGTGCTTTGAGCCCGGCTAAGATTTCTTCTATCCGTCTGAATGAGGAAGAGAAAAAGGCTGAGGTATTCCTTAAACCGGAAGAGGTATCGCTTGCTATTGGTAAAGGCGGTTTGAATATCAAGCTGGCCAGTATGTTGACTGAGTACACTATCGACGTGTTCCGTGAATTGGATGAGAATGTGGCTGACGAGGATATCTATCTCGACGAGTTCAGAGATGAAATCGACGGATGGGTGATCGATGCAATCAAGGCTATCGGTATCGATACTGCGAAGGCTGTGTTGAATGCGCCTCGCGAGATGTTGATTGAAAAGACGGACCTGGAAGAAGAGACAGTGGACGAGGTAATACGTATTTTGAAATCGGAGTTTGAAGAAGAACCGGCAGCAGAGATGGAGCCTGAGACAGAGGCGGAACCTGAAGCTGAACCAACACAAGAGTAATATGCATTACGATTGAATTTTCTTCGCTCCATTTATTCATTAAATTTTAAATATGACGATAAGGTTAAACAAAGTTACAAGAGATTTGAATGTAGGAATCGCGACGGTAGTTGAGTTCCTGCAAAAGAAAGGGTATACCGTTGAGGCTAATCCTAATACCAAAATTAGTGAGGAGCAGTACGCTGTGCTCGTTAAAGAGTTTAGTACAGACAAGAACCTTAGACTTGAATCGGAGCGTTTCATCCAGGAACGTCAGAATAAGGAACGTAATAAGGCATCGGTATCTATCGAGGGCTTCGAGAAGCAGCAGGAGAAACCGAAGTCGGAAGATGTGATTAAGACAGTCGTACCGGAGGATGCACGTCCTAAGTTTAAACCTGTCGGAAAAATAGATTTGGATAAATTCAGCGGTCGGAGAACAGATAAAGTAGAAAAAGCGCCGGAAAAGAAAGTAGAACCTGTAGTAGAACAACCTGTGGTAGAGCAACCCGTTGCTGAAAAAACAGTCGTTGAGAAACCAGTGGTTGAATCCGAAGTGAAAAAGGAAGAGCCGAAAGTGGAAAAGGTGGAAGTAATTGCACCGAAACCTGCACCGGTAGAACAGCCAGTAGTAGCGCCGAAACTTGCAGTGGAGACAAAACCGGTAGAAGTTGAGAAAGTAGTAGTGGAAGAAGTAAAGAAAGAAGAGCCGAAGGTGGTAGAAACTGCACCTGTGAAGGCAGAAGAACGTAAAGTAGAAAGAACGGCAGAAGTAACTGCAACAGTGACAACTCCGACTGAAGAAAATGCGTCGAAAGAAAATGAGGTGTTTAAAATCCGTCAACCGGAACTGGGTGCGAAGATCAATGTCATCGGTCAGATTGACCTGGCTGCATTGAATCAGTCTACCCGTCCTAAGAAGAAATCGAAGGAAGAAAAACGCCGTGAACGCGAAGAAAAAGAAAAAGTTCGTCAGGATCAGAAGAAACTGATGAAGGAAGCTATCATCAAGGAAATCCGTAAAGAGGACAGTAAACAGGCAAAACCGGGCGTAAAAGATAATAATGCCGATGCTGCCAGAAAGAAACGGAATCGTATCAACAAAGAGAAGGTGGATGTCAACAATGTGGCAACTTCCAACTTTGCTGCTCCGAGACCCAATACTCAGACCGGTAAAGGTGGTGGCAACCATCCCCGTCCTCAGGGTCAAGGCCAGGGACAGGGCAATAATAATAACAACAACAAGAAGAATAATAATAAGGATCGCTTCAAGAAGCCGGTTATCAAGCAGGAGGTTAGCGAAGAAGATGTAGCAAAGCAGGTAAAAGAAACTTTGGCACGTCTGACAACCAAGGGTAAGAACAAGACTTCTAAGTACCGCAAGGAAAAACGTGAAATGGCTTCCAACCGTATGCAGGAACTGGAAGATCAGGAAATGGCAGAAAGCAAGGTACTGAAGCTGACTGAGTTCGTAACGGCTAACGAGTTGGCAACGATGATGGACGTATCAGTCAATCAGGTTATTGCAACTTGTATGAGTATTGGTATGATGGTTTCCATCAACCAGCGTCTGGATGCGGAAACAATCAATCTGGTAGCCGAAGAGTTTGGTTTCAAGACCGAATATGTAAGTGCGGAAGTGGCACAGGCTATCGTGGAAGAAGAAGATGCTCCGGAAGATTTGCAGCCACGTGCTCCAATTGTAACGGTGATGGGACACGTTGACCACGGTAAGACATCCTTGCTTGACTACATCCGTAAGGCGAATGTAATTGCCGGTGAAGCCGGAGGTATTACACAGCACATCGGTGCTTACAACGTACAGTTGGAAGACGGACGCCGTATTACGTTCCTGGATACTCCGGGTCATGAGGCGTTTACCGCTATGCGTGCCCGTGGTGCGAAAGTAACGGATATCGCGATCATTATTGTGGCAGCCGATGATAACGTGATGCCGCAGACGAAGGAAGCGATCAATCATGCGATGGCAGCAGGTGTACCTATTGTATTTGCAATCAATAAGGTAGATAAGCCGACTGCTAATCCGGACAAGATTAAAGAAGAACTGGCTGCAATGAACTATCTCGTGGAAGAATGGGGTGGTAAATATCAGTCACAAGATATCTCTGCCAAGAAAGGTATGGGTGTGGAAGATTTGATGGAAAAAGTATTGCTGGAAGCTGAAATGCTTGATTTGAAGGCAAATCCGAACCGTAATGCGACAGGGTCCATCATTGAATCTTCATTGGATAAGGGACGTGGTTATGTAGCTACGGTGCTGGTATCGAATGGTACTTTGAAAGTAGGAGATATTGTATTGGCAGGAACCAGCTACGGACGTGTGAAAGCCATGTTCAACGAACGTAATCAGCGCGTGAAAGAAGCGGGACCAGCCGAACCGGCATTGATTCTGGGACTGAACGGTGCTCCTGCTGCAGGTGATACGTTCCATGTAGTTGAAAGTGATCAGGAAGCCCGTGAAATCACGAATAAACGTGAACAGCTGGCTCGTGAACAAGGCTTGCGTACACAGAAGATCCTGACTTTGGACGAACTTGGCCGTCGTATTGCTTTGGGTAACTTCCAGGAATTGAACATCATCGTCAAAGGTGACGTGGACGGTTCTGTAGAAGCATTGAGCGACTCGTTGATCAAGTTGTCTACTGAACAGATCCAGGTAAATGTGATCCATAAAGGCGTGGGTGCTATCTCCGAATCGGATGTATCACTGGCTGCTGCTTCGGATGCGATTATCGTCGGATTCCAGGTACGTCCTTCGGGTGCTGCCGCTAAGATGGCGGAACAGGAAGGTGTCGATATCCGTAAGTACTCCGTCATCTACGATGCAATCGAGGAGGTGAAGGCCGCTATGGAAGGTATGTTAGCTCCGGAACTGAAAGAACAGATTACGGCTACGATCGAAATCCGCGAAGTGTTCAATATCACGAAAGTGGGACTTGTGGCTGGTGCGGTAGTGAAGACCGGAAAGGTGAAACGAAGCGACAAGGCTCGTCTGATCCGCGATGGTATCGTTATCTTCACCGGAAACATCAATGCACTGAAACGCTTCAAGGACGATGTGAAGGAAGTAGGTACAAACTTCGAGTGCGGTATCAGTTTGGTGAACTGCAACGACATGAAGGTAGGCGATATGATCGAGACATTCGAAGAAATAGAAGTGAAACAGACGTTATAAATTGTACTGAATCGGGAATATACGGAGGCACAGAGTGGATTTACAACTCCGTGCCTCCTTTTTCTTTTAAAAAGAGATAATGACAACGATTGATATAATCATCCTTATTATAATAGGTGCCGGTGTGGTGGCGGGTTTTATGAAAGGCTTTATCCGTCAGCTGGCTTCTATTCTGGGATTGGTCGTCGGTTTGCTGGCAGCAAAGGCTTTGTATGTAACGTTGGCGGAGAAGCTTTGTCCGGCTGTGACGGACTCGATGACGGTTGCACAGGTATTGGCTTTTATTGTCATCTGGATCGCTGTTCCGCTGATATTCACGTTAGTGGCGTCCTTGCTGACGAAAGCGATGGAAGCTATTTCACTGGGGTGGCTGAACCGTTGGCTGGGAAGTGGATTGGGAGCACTCAAATTTCTGTTGTTAACGAGCCTTGTGATCTGTGTGATAGAGTTTATCGATAGCGATAATAAGTTAATTAGTGCAACAAAAAAGAGCGAATCATTGTTATATTATCCTATGGAAACGTTTGCGGGAATCTTTTTCCCTGCTGCTAAGAATATAACGCAACAATATATATTAGATAATAAAGATGCAACAAGAAGAACCCAATAAATATGTAAAGGAACTGACGCAGGAGAAGTATAAATATGGCTTCACCACGGAGGTACACACCGATGTTATTGAGCGTGGACTCAACGAAGATGTAGTCCGTCTGATTTCATCGAAAAAAGATGAACCCGAATGGCTGCTGGAGTTCCGACTGAAAGCGTATCGCCATTGGCTGACGCTGGAAATGCCGACTTGGGCACATCTCCGTATTCCGGAGATCGATTATCAGGCAATTTCGTACTATGCCGATCCGACGAAGAAGAAAGAAGGACCGAAGAGTATGGATGAAGTAGATCCGGAACTGATAAAGACATTCAATAAACTGGGGATCCCCTTGGAAGAACAGATGGCATTGAGCGGAATGGCTGTGGATGCAGTGATGGACTCGGTATCTGTAAAGACTACTTTCAAAGAGACACTGATGGAGAAAGGCATTATATTCTGCTCCTTTAGTGAAGCGGTACGGGAACATCCGGACCTTGTGAAGAAGTATATGGGCTCGGTAGTAGGCTATCGGGATAACTTCTTTGCTGCTTTGAACTCGGCCGTGTTCTCTGACGGTTCTTTTGTTTACATACCGAAGGGAGTACGCTGCCCGATGGAGCTTTCTACCTATTTCCGTATCAATGCCCGTAACACGGGACAGTTTGAACGTACGCTGATCGTGGCCGATGAAGATTCGTATGTATCTTATCTGGAGGGATGTACCGCACCGATGCGTGATGAAAATCAGTTGCATGCGGCTATCGTGGAGATTGTGGTACATGATCGTGCAGAAGTGAAATACAGTACGGTTCAGAACTGGTATCCGGGTGATGCCGAAGGTAAAGGTGGAGTCTATAACTTTGTGACGAAACGCGGCAACTGCAAAGGGGTGGACAGCAAACTGTCCTGGACACAGGTGGAAACCGGTTCGGCTATCACGTGGAAGTACCCTTCCTGCATATTGACAGGCGATAATTCGACGGCTGAGTTTTATTCTGTAGCTGTGACAAATAATTATCAGCAGGCAGATACCGGAACAAAAATGATTCATCTGGGAAAGAATACCCGCAGCACGATTGTCAGCAAAGGTATCTCTGCCGGACATAGCGAGAACTCTTATCGCGGACTGGTACGTGTAGCTGAAAAAGCCGATAATGCACGCAATTACAGCCAATGTGACTCTTTGCTGCTGGGTGATAAATGTGGTGCGCATACTTTCCCGTATATGGATATCCATAATGAGACGGCCGTGGTGGAGCATGAGGCGACTACCAGCAAGATCAGCGAAGATCAGATATTCTATTGTAATCAGCGGGGAATCCCGACAGAGGATGCTATCGGGCTGATTGTTAACGGATATGCGAAAGAAGTATTAAATAAACTTCCGATGGAGTTTGCGGTGGAAGCACAGAAGTTGCTTACTATTTCGTTGGAAGGAAGCGTGGGATAAAAAATAAATAAGCTTATGTTAGAGATAAAAGACCTGCATGCCAGCATTAATGGCAAAGAGATATTGAAAGGTATTAACCTGACGGTGAAACCGGGCGAAGTACATGCGATAATGGGGCCGAACGGTTCCGGAAAGAGTACGCTTTCTTCTGTTCTGGTGGGAAATCCTGCTTTTGAGGTGACAAAAGGTTCGGTCACTTTCTATGGCAAGAATCTGCTGGAGTTGAGTCCGGAAGACCGTAGTCATGAAGGTATTTTCCTTAGTTTCCAGTATCCGGTAGAAATCCCCGGAGTAAGCATGGTGAACTTCATGCGGGCGGCTGTCAATGAACAACGCAAGTATAAAGGTCTGCCTGCGTTGACTGCCAGCGAATTTCTGAAACTGATGCGTGAGAAGCGTGCCGTAGTCGAACTGGACAATAAACTTGCTAACCGTTCGGTGAATGAAGGTTTCTCCGGTGGTGAGAAGAAGCGTAACGAGATCTTCCAGATGGCAATGCTGGAACCGCGTCTGAGCATTCTTGACGAGACAGATTCCGGTTTGGATATTGATGCCCTTCGTATTGTAGCGGAAGGCGTGAATAAGCTCAAGACTCCCGAAACAAGTACGATCGTCATCACTCACTATCAGCGTCTGCTCGATTATATCAAACCGGATATAGTGCACGTACTCTATAAAGGTCGTATTGTGAAAACCGCCGGACCGGAACTAGCCTTGGAACTGGAAGAAAAGGGATACGATTGGATTAAGAAAGAAGTAGGAGAATAACGATGAATGTAGAACAACAATACATAGATCTCTTCTCTCAGACGGAAGCCATGATCTGCAAGCATAGTGCGGAAGTGCTGAATGCACCCCGTGCGGCTGCTTTTGCCGATTTTGAGCGTCTCGGATTCCCGACCCGTAAGATGGAGAAGTATAAATACACGGATATAAGCAAGTATTTCGAGCCCGATTACGGTCTGAACCTTAACCGCCTTCAGATTCCGGTCAATCCGTACGAAGTGTTTAAGTGCGATGTCCCGAATATGAGCACAGCCTTGTATTTTGTGGTAAACGACGCATTTTATAATAAAGTGCTTCCTAAAACTCATTTGCCGGAAGGAGTCATCTTCGGCAGCCTCAAAGAAGTTGCTGCGGAACATCCCGAACTGGTAAAAAAGTACTACGGCAAGCTGGCTGATACCTCCAAGGATGGCATAACAGCTTTTAATACAGCTTTCGCGCAGGATGGAGTCATCTTCTATGTTCCGAAGAACGTAATCGTAGAGAAGCCCATCCAGCTGGTGAATATCCTTCGTGCAGATGTTAACTTCATGGTGAACCGTCGCGTGCTGATCATCCTGGAAGATGGAGCGCAGGCACGCCTGTTGATCTGTGATCATGCGATGGATAATGTGAACTTCCTTGCAACGCAGGTGATCGAAGTATTTGCCGGAGAGAATGCGGTATTCGATATGTATGAGCTTGAAGAAACACATACAAGTACGGTTCGTATCAGTAACCTGTACGTGAAGCAGGAAGCAAACAGCAATGTTTTGCTGAATGGCATGACGCTGCACAACGGAACTACCCGTAATACAACGGAAGTTCTGCTAGCCGGCGAAGGGGCTGAGATTAATCTTTGCGGTATGGCAATCGCTGATAAAAACCAGCATGTGGACAATAACACCTCCATTGATCATGCAGTACCGAATTGTACCAGTAATGAATTATTCAAGTACGTGCTTGATGACCAGTCGACCGGTGCTTTTGCCGGACTGGTATTGGTACGTCCTGATGCCCAGCATACAAATTCTCAACAGACCAACCGCAACCTCTGTGCCACACGCGATGCGCGTATGTACACGCAGCCGCAGCTTGAAATCTATGCGGACGATGTGAAATGCTCTCACGGGGCAACTGTGGGGCAGTTGGACGAGAATGCTTTGTTCTATATGCGTGCACGCGGAATAGCGGAGAAAGAAGCACGCTTGCTTCTGATGTTTGCATTCGTCAATGAAGTCATCGATACGATTCGTCTGGATGCACTGAAAGACCGTCTGCACCTGTTGGTAGAAAAACGCTTCCGTGGCGAACTGAACAAGTGCCAGGGATGTGCAATATGTAAATGATGAATAAGTAAAATGGATATTCAAAAGATACGTGAAGACTTTCCGATATTGAGCCGTACGGTGTATGGTAAACCATTGGTTTATTTCGATAACGGTGCGACCACTCAGAAACCTCGTCTGGTGGTGGATGCGCTGGTAGATGAGTATTACTCTGTGAATGCGAATGTGCATCGTGGAGTACATTACCTTTCCCAGCAGGCAACGGAACTGCATGAAGCCTCCCGCGAGACGGTACGGCAGTTTATCAATGCCGGCAGCACGAATGAGGTCGTCTTTACACGGGGTACGACTGAAAGTATCAATTTGCTTGTTTCCAGTTTTGGAGATGAGTTTATGCAGGAAGGCGATGAAGTGATCCTTTCGGTGATGGAGCATCACAGTAATATCGTTCCCTGGCAACTTCTGGCTGCCCGCAAAGGAATTGCCATCAAGGTCATTCCGATGAATGACAAGGGCGAACTGTTGCTGGATGAATATGAAAAGTTATTCACCGAGCGTACAAAGATAGTCAGTGTAGTTCAGGTGTCGAACGTATTGGGAACCGTAAATCCTGTCAAGGAAATGATTGCGACGGCTCATGCGCATGGAGTACCTTTTCTAGTGGATGCTGCACAGTCTATCCCCCACATGAAGGTGGATGTGCAAGACTTGGATGCCGATTTCCTGGTGTTCTCCGCACATAAGGTTTACGGCCCGACAGGTGTCGGTGTGCTTTATGGAAAGGAAGAATGGCTGGACCGTATGCCCCCTTATCAAGGAGGAGGAGAAATGATTCAGCACGTCTCTTTTGAAAAGACTACCTTCAACGAACTGCCTTTCAAGTTTGAAGCCGGTACGCCGGACTACATCGGTACTACCGGACTGGCAAAAGCCCTTGACTATGTTAATGGCATCGGACTCGACCAAATCGCTGCTCATGAACACGAGCTGACAACGTATGCGCTGAAGCGATTGAAGGAAATACCCAATATGCGTATTTTCGGTGAGGCGGCAGATCGGGGAGCGGTGATTTCATTTCTGGTGGGAGATATTCATCATTTCGATTTGGGAACATTGTTAGACCGTTTAGGTATCGCTGTCCGCACGGGGCACCATTGTGCGCAACCGTTGATGCAACGGCTCGGAATCGAAGGTACGGTACGTGCATCATTTGCCATGTACAATACACGATCGGAAGTGGACGCATTAGTGGCTGGGATCGAACGCGTCAGCCAGATGTTCTAAAGATATTAATCGCTATTCCTGCAAGAATAGCGATTTTTTTTATTCTTTAACTAAAAAGGTCTCTTTGAAGTGCAGTGATTTGAAGTTTCCTGCGTCTAATAAGAAAGAATAAAAATCATTTTAGGTATATTAAGTTGGTCGTGAGACCGCGCTTTCTATAAATTCTCTCTCTCTTTAACTCTAATTGGCGGCTATATCGCATATTCTTGCGGTATAGCCGCAATTTTTTTAGGGTGACATTGCAACCTTTTGGGGATATCCTGCGTCTAATAGGATAGTAAACAACTAAAAAAGAAGAAAAAGATCATGTTAGTGACTACAACTCCCATCATTGAGGGAAAACGAATAGTAAAGTACTACGGAATTGTTTCCGGAGAGACAATCATTGGTGCCAATGTATTCCGTGACTTGTTTGCAAGTATTCGGGATATTGTAGGAGGTCGTTCCGGTGCATATGAAGAAGTACTACGTATGGCAAAAGATACAGCTTTGCAGGAGATGCAGGCACAGGCAGCAAAGTTAGGAGCCAATGCAGTGATCGGTGTCGATCTGGATTATGAAACAGTAGGAGGCAGCGGTAGTATGCTGATGGTAACTGCCAACGGAACTGCTGTAACGATTGAAGATTAGTTGATTGTTTTATTGTATGAGAAAGGGGATTCACCACGAACGGTGTTTCCCCTTTTGTTCTTAATGTTTGTGCCATGCCTTTGGCACAGTTGTGCCACTGCGTTGGCACTGCTATGCCAAGCCCTTGGCACAAGCGTGCCAAAGGCTTGGCATGAGTAAGGCAGTAGGAAGTTATCTGCCGTAAGCTCAATCACGCGGCTAAAGGCTTGATTAGTGGTGAAAGCATCTATGCCCACTTTCATCAGATAATCACTGGAATAAGTCTTTTCGTTGGCAGCCAGGCTGGATTTACTATTCGGCATCAGATTGATTTCTTTTACCTTATACATTTTCTTGGCATCCAATCCCTGTAGTTTAACAGGCAATAGTTAGTTTGCGGGCATAAAAAAAGGCTATCTATCCCAGACAGCCAATCTTTTGTTAACCTTAAATCTAATACTATGAAAAACACACTACAAAGATAGGGACTTTTCGGCTATCTCCAAATTTTCGGGGCAAAGTGAGGCGCTTTATAACATGGTTTAATAGAAATAACGGGTTTGTTAACGATTAACGTAATAAGACTAAAAATTAACTAACGAGCTATTGGCCTGATGCTCTTTTGCAGGATTCTCAAAAGACTTTTTTACTTGTTTTACCTTCGTTTCATTGAGAGTTATCGCATCAATCGGCAAGTTGGATTTTTTTTCTCTTTTGCTTGCTTTTTTCGTTTGATTTCCATACTTTTAGCCTCCATAAAACCCTTTAATAATTAATTCTATGGATAGCATTCTTTTCTGGCTGGTTCCGGTCGCTTCAGTGTTAGCCCTCTGTTTTGCTTATTACTTCCATAAGCAGATGATGAAAGAGAGTGAAGGTACTCCCCAAATGATAAAAATAGCCGCTGCGGTACGCAAGGGAGCTATGTCTTATCTGAAACAACAGTACAAGATTGTAGGTTGTGTTTTCCTTGGGCTGGTTATTTTGTTTTCAATTATGGCTTATGGCTTTCATGTTCAGAATGTGTGGGTTCCCATAGCTTTCCTGACGGGTGGTTTCTTCTCCGGTCTTTCCGGTTTCCTGGGTATGAAGACGGCAACCTATGCTTCGGCACGTACGGCGAATGCGGCACGCAATTCATTGAACTCCGGACTGAGAATCGCTTTCCGCAGTGGTGCGGTAATGGGACTCGTTGTAGTCGGACTGGGGTTGCTCGATATATCTTTCTGGTATCTGTTGCTGAACGCGGTGATTCCCGCCGACGCACTGACACCGACTCATAAACTTTGCGTAATCACTACCACGATGCTGACGTTCGGTATGGGAGCTTCCACACAGGCGCTCTTTGCCCGTGTAGGTGGCGGTATATATACAAAAGCTGCCGACGTAGGCGCCGACCTTGTGGGTAAGGTAGAAGCCGGAATTCCCGAAGACGATCCGCGAAACCCTGCCACCATTGCCGATAATGTAGGCGATAACGTAGGCGACGTGGCAGGTATGGGAGCCGACTTGTACGAATCTTATTGCGGTTCTATCCTGGCGACTGCCGCATTGGGTGCTGCCGCCTTTATACATTCGGCAGATACGGTCATGCAGTTCAAAGCAGTTATTGCCCCGATGCTGATTGCTGCGGTAGGTATTCTGCTTTCCATTATCGGCATCTTCTCCGTGCGCACCAAAGAAAATGCGACGGTGAAAGATTTGCTCGGCTCGCTGGCATTCGGAACAAACCTGAGTTCCGTGCTGATTGTGGCTGCTACCTTCTTAATCCTGTGGCTCTTACAGTTGGACAACTGGATTTGGATTTCATGCGCTGTCGTAGTCGGCCTGTTGGTCGGCATTGTGATCGGACGTTCTACCGAATATTATACTTCCCAGTCATATCGCCCCACTCAGAAGCTGAGTGAAAGCGGAAAGACCGGACCTGCCACCGTCATTATTTCCGGTATCGGTCTGGGTATGCTTTCTACGGCTATTCCTGTGGTTGCGGTAGTGGTGGGCATCATTGCCTCCTTCCTGCTTGCTTCCGGTTTCGATTTTTCCAACGTGGGTATGGGACTCTACGGTATCGGTATTGCTGCTGTCGGTATGCTTTCCACATTAGGAATCACACTGGCTACGGACGCTTACGGCCCGATTGCTGATAATGCAGGCGGTAATGCGGAAATGGCCGGTCTGGGTGCCGAAGTCCGCAAGCGTACCGATGCGCTCGACTCTTTGGGAAATACAACCGCGGCAACCGGAAAAGGTTTTGCTATCGGTTCCGCTGCATTGACCGGACTGGCTTTGCTGGCATCCTATATCGAGGAAATCCGTATTGGTCTGACCCGTTTGGGGACAATAGACCTGAGTATGCCGAACGGCGATGTTGTCTCAACCGCCAATGCTACCTTTGTCGATTTCATGAACTATTACGACGTGACGCTGATGAATCCGAAAGTTCTTTCCGGTATGTTCCTCGGTTCGATGATGGCGTTCTTGTTCTGTGGATTGACGATGAATGCGGTCGGCCGCGCAGCCGGACACATGGTAGATGAGGTGCGTCGTCAGTTCCGTGAGATCAAAGGCATTCTGACAGGAGAAGCCGAGCCGGATTATGAACGTTGTGTGGCTATCTCAACCAAGGGTGCGCAGCGCGAAATGGTGATTCCGTCGCTGATTGCTATCCTTGCGCCTATCGCTACCGGATTAATCTTCGGAGTGACCGGAGTACTGGGACTGCTGATCGGCGGTTTGAGCACAGGTTTTGTGCTGGCTATCTTTATGGCCAATGCAGGCGGTGCGTGGGATAATGCGAAGAAATATGTAGAAGAGGGGAACTTTGGAGGCAAAGGCGGTGAAGTGCATAAGGCAACCGTAGTAGGCGATACTGTGGGCGACCCGTTTAAGGATACTTCCGGCCCGAGTCTGAATATTTTAATCAAGCTTATGAGCATGGTAGCCATTGTGATGGCAGGGCTTACCGTCGCCTGGAGTTTGTTTTAACTAAAAGAAGGTTTGTTTATTGAAGAGGGCGATAGCCGGAGATAAGTCCGGTTATCGCTTTCTGATTATATAGAACCGGGTAAACACCTTTTTTGCGCACTTAATCACTTTTTTCCGGCAGATGATCCTGTTTCGGGGCATTTCATGCAAATACTCGCTCAAAGCCATTTTCTCGTCTCTTATTATTTAGATACTTTTGCAAGACGATATATTATAAGTTATAAAGGGGAAATGGAAGAAATCTATCATAATGGCTAAGGGGAAAGGCTGATGTTATCAACGAACAAAATCTGTAAAACGAATGGTAGGGTGATGGTTCCGGTCGTCAAGGCTGTGAACCGGTAGAATATATTTGGGGAACAATTGCTTGTTTGTGTGAATGAATGACGGAAAAAGGGGACTTTGAATGAGGTCTCCTTTTTTATTTCCTTTATCTTTGTGGCAAATAAGAAAAAAAGAATAAGTATGCTACTACCTTATTTAAATAAAGACCTGATAGAAGCCGGCTGCGATGAGGCCGGCCGCGGTTGCCTGGCAGGATCAGTGTATGCCGCTGCCGTCATTCTTCCTAAAGATTTCAAGAATGAGCTGCTGAATGATTCGAAGCAACTGACCGAGAAGCAACGCTACGCACTTCGTGAAGTGATAGAGAAAGAAGCGCTGGCATGGGCGGTAGGAGTGGTGTCGCCCGAAGAGATAGACGAGATAAACATTCTCCGCGCCTCCTTTCTGGCGATGCACCGGGCTGTCGATCAGCTCTCTGTCCGTCCTCAGCATTTGCTGATCGACGGAAACCGTTTCAATAAATATCCTGACATTCCTCATACTACCGTGATAAAAGGAGACGGAAAATACCTCTCGATAGCCGCCGCTTCTATACTGGCTAAAACCTACAGAGATGATTATATGAATCGTCTTCACGAAGAATATCCGTTTTATGACTGGAATAAGAATAAAGGATACCCGACTAAAAAACATCGTGCCGCCATCGCCGAACATGGAACGACCCCTTACCACCGAATGACCTTCAATCTGCTTGGTGACGGGCAGTTGAACCTGAATTTCTGATATTTCCTTTTGTTTCACTTTCTACATATTTTTGCAGAATAAGCACGAATTTTCTCCAAATAGCCATGAAAATGTTCGGTTTATGCTAAAAAAGTGTTGACTTGTGCTTTTATTTGTTACTTAAATGCTATATATTTGCATTCGATAACAAGAATTAAAAAAAGATAAAATCATGACAACAAGCAGACTTTATGCATCTAAGAAGTTCATGGGGGCTTTACTTCTTATGATGGGTTTTGTTTTACCTGCCAATGCGCAGTTTTTACGTACTTCATATTTTATGGAAGGTACTCATTATCGTATGCAGTTGAATCCGGCTTTGGCACCGACTAGCGGATATTTTAATATTCCGGCAATTGGTTCGTTGAATGTATCGGCAAGTTCAAATTCTTTGGGTACACAAGATATTATAGATATTATTGATAATAGTGATGGTTTCTATAATAATCAGAAATTCATGAATCGTTTGTCTAATGATAACCGGTTGAATGTCAATGTCAATACGGATATTCTCTCTTTCGGATGGTATAAAGGAAAGAACTTTTGGTCGGTTAATGTAGGTGCCCGTGTAGATTTAGGTGCTCAGATACCTAAGTCCATGTTTAGCTTCTTGCACGATATTGATCAAGATGGTTTCAGTTGGAATAATTCAAAATTTGATATTGGAAAGGAAGAATTGAATATAAATGCTTATACTGAAGTTGGTATTGGTTATGCCCGCGCTATTAATGATCGCTTGTCAGTAGGTGGTAAATTTAAGGTATTACTTGGTATGGGTAACTTGAATTTGAAGGTAGACGGAATGAATGTAGATGCGAATTTGCCACTAAACATTAACGATATTACTGATGTCAATCAGATTCGTGATTATCATGCTAAAATGAAAGTAAATGCGCGTCTTGAGAGCTCTTTCAAAGGAATGGATTTGGTGGAAAATACGAGTGATCCTGATCCTCGGAAACACTATATTGATGATTTTGATTTTAACGGATTTGGCATTGCAGGTTATGGTGGTGCCATCGATTTAGGGGCATCTTATAAGATTCTTGATAATTTGACAGTGTCTGCTTCTGTGTTGGATTTGGGTTTTATCAAGTGGTCAAAGGGGAGTACAAGTGTTGCAACAGCTAAAGGAAGTATGGATTATGATGGCAAAGACTATGCACTTACTCCGGAAGGGTTAGAGGATTTCCAGCGGGATGCCCAAGATTTTATGAATCGTGTGGAAGGTGGGGATGTTTTGAATTACGAAATGCTCCAACTGCAAAAAGAAGATGTTGTTGAGTCTCGTACCACTTCTCTTCATTCTACAGTAGTAATTGGTGCTGAGTATGAACTGTTGGATAAATGGTTGGCGATTGGTGCTCTTTCCACTACCCGCTTCACTAAGCCGAAAACTCAGACTGAAATTACACTTTCGGCTAATATTCGTCCGAAAAGTTGGTTGAATGCGGCAATCAGTTATTCTATGATTCAGAGTGCTGGTAAATCATTTGGTTTGGCTGTGAAACTTGGGCCTTTGTTTATCGGTACGGACTATATGTTCTTTGGAAAAAGTACAAAGACAGTAAATGGATTTGTTGGTATTTCTGTGCCATTGGGCGGAAAGAAATCCAGTAAAGAAGGATAAAATAATTTCTCTCTCTTAAACATTCTCTTTTTAATATTCTCTATCGAACAAAAAACGTATTGTGTGCAGCCTGTCATCGCCGACCTTGAATTCAGGTCTTAAGAATGACAGGCTGCTTTTTTATGTCTCTGACGTAAAGGGAGATTTAGAACTGCTTGAATGGCAGTCGCTTGAATTAGAACCACTTGATTTTCCGGAATACGATAAACGCTAATGTCGACAGCACGACAGAGCACAGGATAATCAGTGCAAAGGCATACGGCATCTCTTCCAGATGGATATCCACATTCATTCCGTAGAAACTGGCTATCAATGTCGGGATCATCAGTGTAATGGAAAGGCTGGTCATGCGTTTCATGATGGCATTCACGTTGTTGGAGATGATAGAGGCAAAGGCGTCCATCGTTCCGGTGAGGATATCGCTGTAGATATTCACGGTATTAAATGCCTGTTTCAACTCGATAATCACGTCTTCTACCAGTTCCTTGTCCAGAAAGTCAGTGTCCTGAAAGATACTTTGCAGCTTTCCGATCATTACTTCATTTCCTCGGATGGAGGTGTTGAAGTAAACGAGTGTTTTCTGCAGTCTCATCAGACGGAGCAGGTCTTCGTTGCGGATACTGCGTTCCAGTTCTTTTTCGGCGGCGCTGATATCCAGATTTATCTGTTTCAGATATTTCAGAAACCATACGGCAGACGAATAAATCAGCCGGAGAATCAGATCGAGTTTGTTGCGGACTTCGATTCCCTTTCGGCGGGTGTGTTCGATGAAGTCCGGCAGCAGGTCTGTGTTGTGGTAGCAGACTGATACAATGATTTCATTGTTGGTGATGATGCCGATGGGTACGGTGCCGAAGGGAAGACTTTCGTTCTGACCGTTTTGCATCGGGATGCGCAGAATCGTCAATAGCCAGTTGCCTTCCGTGTCGGTTCGCGGACGTTCGTCTGTATCGGCTATATCGTTCAGAAATGATTCGGGTACGTTCAGGGTTTTAGTCAGAAACTCAAAGTCATCGTTGTCCGGGCATACTACGTTTACCCAGCAGTTAGGAAGCCATTGCGGTTTTTCCACAAAGCCAGCTTCACAATAAAGATATGTTCTCATCTTATTGCCTCCTTTCGTTTGTTTACACGAGCAGAGGCATCAGTTTTCAATGACTCTGATCGCTTTAATTAATACTATAAGTGCACGTTCGCGGGTTTGAATCGTCCATTTTTCTATGATTTAATTTAAAAGCGATACAAAAGTACGGAAAATTAACCGAGGTTCCGTCTTTTGCATCGCTTTTTTTAGATTTTCTTGTTGTTTATGGTCTTTCAGTGTGCGGGGAGTTCATTGGTTGACTATGGTAAAATCACTTGTAAGATAGTGCTGAAGTTCCCGTTAGCTCCTTATATAGTAGACTTTCCTTATAAGGAAAGTTGGGATAAGCTACCGATATCATTAGTTGTTCACGGCCGTGGTAAGAGTTGCTCACGGTCGTGGCAAATGCTGCTCACGGATGTGATCAAGTCTTGTCACGGCCGTGAACAGGTAAAGATGCCGGTAGCTTAATGGAAGTATAAAGGCATGATGAGCTAAAAGCATTGGTAGCTTATCGTATTTGTGGTATAAGGTCAAGACTCGGATGAGGCGTGATAGGTGTAATAAGTAATAAGTAATAGGTAATAAGTAACAGGTAATAGGTAACAGGTGATAAGTAACAGGTAATAGGTAATAAGATGGGGAGGAAATGACAGGTAATAAGTCATGAAATAGGGGTGAAGTGACAATAAAAAGCATGATTTACGGCTATTATCACCTTATTATCACCCTATTGTCACCAGCTATTATCATCAGAAGTGTATTCATTATCAGCTTGTTATCTCCAAAAGGTGATAAGTGACAATAGAAAAGCATTTTATTTCTAGAGAGTATCTGTCATGCTGAATTTGTCGAAGAGGAAGGCAAAAGTCAATAGTAACTGAAATTGGGCTGACTAAAAAGTCAATAGTATCTTAAATCTCCTCCTTCGGGAAGGAGGAGTACCCGTAGGGGGAGGTGGTAGGTAAATACATAAATTATTGTTATTCAATTATAAAGTATGCCTACCACTCCGGTTTTCAATTGGGAAAGTGGCTACTGACCTTTGATCTTATCCTTAATGTGCATTCTTGTCAAAGTGTCACAACCAGACTCAGTCGGGATTACTGATCATTCTCTCCCTGTCCGGCAGACTCGGAAACGGGGAAGTGCTCCTCCAAATACTTTCTGATTCTATGCGTCCCCAGTTTTTCCTTGGAGATACTGCCATCTTTTAGCACAAGTTCATAGTGCGGAATGCCGTTGAAGCGGAAGAGTTGGCGCAGATAATTGAACTCTGAGTCGGTGACATAATAGCTGGCTTCTCCTTTCAGATTCTTTTCCACGTATTGGTTATATGCACCGGCTGGTGAGTCTTTCTGTCCGGTGATATAGATGAACTCGAACTCCGGATGATCTTTGTATTTTTTGCGCAGGTCTGCCGTCGCTTCTATTCCTGCGCGACAAGGTCCGCAGGTCGTTGCCCAGAAGTCAACGAACAAGACTTTGCCCGGATGATTCTTAATAATGTTGCGGAAAACGTCGGTGGCTTTGCCTTCCGGAAGTTGATAGGAATTGACTTTTTCCTTCGGATGCGTTTTGGCGAACAGATATTCGGTCTCTTCTGCCAATTGTGGGTGAGTGAGCTTTTGCTTGATGCTGTCCACATACTCACGGGCAATGGAACGTGTCTTGATATTCTGCAGGCTGAAACCCAGGTTGCGGACTTTGGCTATTTGCCAAAGCAAAGGATCGGGCACATCATATAGCCGGGCAAGAATGCTGTCTTTCTTATGACCGTTTTTTTGTTCCATCGAGATAAAGTTTCTGTCCATGTCTTGCTCTGACTGCTTGTTTTTATACTGCTTGTCGATGTACTCCAGGACTAGTTTTTCTTCTTTTTCGTATAAGCCTGTCACCTTGTCATTCTCTTCTTGAAGTTCTTTTAAGGGGATTCTGACGGTTGTTCCTGCCAGTTTCTCCTGTTTCAGTCTGATTGCCTCCTGTTCTGCATTCAGTTTTACTCCTCTCTCTTTAAGAAAAGCGAGAAGCGATTCTTCCGGATACGTGTAAGAGATGGTATCCTTTGCTTTCGGTGCATGATAATTATAGGCTGTTCTGAAGGCGTCCATATATTCAAACCGGTTGATAAAAGAGCTTGCATTGGCATCGGCAAGCACTGTTTCATCATTCAGTGGCATCTTTTTCAAGAAGTCGTAATAAGAATCTTCTTCTTTCACTTTCAAGGCTTGGTTGGCTGTATCCTGCTTCGCATAATAATCTCTGCTCATCAGAAAGTCGAAGAACAAGCCTCCTGCCTGCAGGTCTGCCTTATTCTTGATCAGACGGGCAGCCTTTGCCGATGGGCGGCAAATCTGAATAAGTGAATCGGCTGTATGCTCCCATCGGGCGACAATCGGCTTCATGTGCTCCTGATATTGGCTGGGCGTCAGTTTGTTGCGCGCGTTGGATAAATCATCGTAACGGTAGGGGATCAGCGACTTGAATTCCTTCAGCAGATAGGAGAGGGAAGCCGACGGGCCCATGTAGGCTGTGTTCTTGATCGGGAAATAATAGTCGCGTGCACGGCTGCGTGCCAGCAATGCTTCCCAGTCGATATACATGGTAAGCGTCTGTCCGGGCTCGATATAGAATGGAATCCAGTTGTTGTCAAGCGTGACCGACTGTTCTACAGGATGCTTGATGACAAACTTGCACAGGAAGCTGCCGTCTTCGTCTATCTGAATCACAGTCGGGTAGTCCTGGCGGGTGATATGGTTGGATAGATAGATGAGACCGGTGTCAAATCCCAGCCGGCGGTCATAGCCGTCGATGTACCCTTGCAGACAGGTGGTGTCTGTGTGGAAGAACTGCTGGAAACCTGTGTCGGCAGCGATTGTCTTTGTAGCTCCCCTTTGCCGGGTATACAACTGATTCTTTTCTCCGTTCACTTGTATCTGGCAGCTTCCGTCTTTCTGCGGAGTGACCAGCAGGGTGCGTATGTCTCCATTCTGCTTGTCCTTGACGGTGATTTCCACCCGCTTCCCTTTCTTACGGATGTTTTCGTTGGTAAATATCCGGTTGTCCATAATCGTAACAGAATCGTAGATGCCGTATTCCCAGGTGTTTAAATCATCTGCCTTGAACCAGTTTCCCTTGATTGCCGTCAACGGCGAAACGTTTTTGCCGGAGGACGGTACTAAGGATATGTCATACGTATTTCCTTCCGTATCGCTGGGACTGAGGAGATGGATGACCTGCGTCTCTTCCGGCAGAGCTTCGAAAACGAGCACATAGTCCATCTCGCCCGAATCGGGCATATACACTTCCTTATTGAGCTCAATGCCTTCCGCACTCTTGAACTGGTATTTCTTGCCGGTGGCTGCATCTTCCAGATAACTGTCTCCTTCTTCCTTTATCCACCAGTGCGGACGGAAGATGGCGTGAATATAAACACGCGTGCCATCGGGCGTGCGTTCTATACGGGTGATATTGCCAATACTTCCCGAACGGGCTTTGAATGGCGGATTGTCGACGGTTTGTGCTGTGAGCATACCCGACAGCATGAGCATCATGCAGAGTAGAATCGTTTTCATAATATTAAATTTTGAATAAATGCATTTAGTAGTTCCCTATACAAAGAAAGAAAAATATCCATCGCTCCCTCTCTTTTTCCCCTTTAACTTAACATAGATTAAACGTTTACGTAATCATCTTTTTTGTACCTTTGCGCCCGAAAATCAGAGTGATAATTTAAATATTGAAATATTATGAGTAAGAAAGCCCTTTTAATGATCCTCGATGGTTGGGGATTAGGTGACCAAAAGAAAGACGACGTAATCTTCAACACTCCCACTCCTTACTGGGATTATCTGATGAACAATTATCCTCATTCCCAACTTCAGGCAAGTGGTGAGAACGTAGGTTTGCCCGACGGACAGATGGGTAACTCGGAAGTGGGTCACCTCAACATTGGTGCCGGACGTGTGGTTTATCAGGATTTGGTGAAAATCAACCGCGCATGTGCTGACAACAGCATCCTGCAGAACCCCGAAATCGTTTCTGCTTTCTCTTACGCGAAAGAAAACGGAAAGAGCGTTCATTTCATGGGACTGACTTCCAACGGTGGCGTACACAGCTCAATGGTTCATCTTTTCAAACTTTGCGACATCTCCAAAGAATACGGCATCGACAATACATTCATCCACTGCTTCATGGACGGTCGTGACACTGACCCGAAGAGCGGCAAGGGATTTATCGAAGAACTTTCTGCACACTGCGAGAAATCGGCAGGCAAGATCGCTTCTATCATTGGTCGTTATTATGCTATGGACCGTGACAAACGTTGGGAACGTGTAAAGGAAGCCTATGACCTGCTGGTAAACGGCCAGGGTAAGAAAGCTACCGATATGGTTCAGGCTATGCAGGAATCTTACGATGAAGGTGTAACGGACGAATTCATCAAGCCGATTGTAAACGCCAACTGCGACGGAACCATCAAAGAAGGTGATGTCGTTATCTTCTTCAACTACCGTAACGACCGTGCCAAAGAACTGACTGTCGTACTGACTCAGCAAGATATGCCGGAAGCGGGAATGCATACGATCCCGGGACTGCAATATTACTGCATGACTCCGTATGATGCATCCTTCAAAGGTGTTCACATCCTGTTCGACAAGGAAAACGTTGCCAACACACTGGGCGAATACATCGCTTCCAAAGGACTGAGCCAGCTCCATATCGCTGAAACAGAGAAATATGCTCACGTTACTTTCTTCTTCAACGGCGGTCGTGAAACTCCGTTCGACAACGAAGACCGTATCCTTGTTCCATCTCCGAAAGTAGCCACTTACGACCTGAAACCGGAAATGAGCGCTTACGAAGTGAAGGATAAGCTGGTAGATGCCATCAACGAAAACAAATATGATTTCATCGTGGTGAACTTCGCTAACGGTGACATGGTTGGTCATACCGGTATCTACGAAGCAATCGAGAAGGCTGTTGTGGCTGTAGACGCTTGCGTGAAAGATGTAATCGAAGCTGCTAAAGCACAAGGTTACGAAGCTATCATCATCGCCGACCACGGTAACGCTGATCATGCCTTGAATGAAGACGGCACTCCGAATACGGCTCACTCTCTGAATCCGGTTCCTTGTGTGTACGTAACCGGAAACAAAGCTGCGAAAGTAGAAGACGGTCGCCTGGCTGATGTGGCTCCGACTATCCTGAAAATCATGGGTCTGGAAGCTCCGGCTGATATGAACGGTCAGATTTTGATTAAGTAATTTACTTGATACTGTAATAATGAAAGGGGGCACTTCGCAAAGTGCCCCCTTATTTTGTTTCTTTAATTTCACAAACAGCTTGATTTCGTAAGAAAGTTATAACTGCAGTCATTGTGCAGTGAAATTTGTAGTTTATCTGATTTATATTATCCTATTTTTCCTTTCTCTTTCATGAAAAATGTGATTGAATGAAATTCGAACTCTTTTGGTTGATTCTAGTACTCTTCTGAAGGTAAAAACAGCTTCCTTTGTGCAAATATATTTTTTTACGATGAAAAACATCTACCTATTTATAGTAAGTCTGTTTTTTTTCTATACCGGATGTGACACACAACAAACAAAATATCCATTTAGTGTAGAAACTGTATTAGCGAAAGCTGGGAATAACCGTAAGGAACTTGAAAAGGCACTGGATTATTTTTATAAACAGGGAGACAGTATAAAGATAAAAGCCATAGAGTTTTTGGTGGCGCATATGGATATCCATTACAGTGAAACTTACTATTGGAAAACGCGCGAAGGGAAAAGAGTGGATTTTTCGGAGTTCGATTATGCTAATTTGGAAACAGCCGTAAAGGCAATCGATTCAATGAGGAAAAAATATGGTTCCTTGGATTTTCAAGATACTATCATTTACGATGTAAATAGTTTAACTGGTAAATATCTTATTAATAATGTAAATCATGCGGTTGATACTTGGCGGCTATCTGAATATAAAGACATACCTTTTAACGATTTCTGCGAATATATATTACCTTACCGGGTTACAGTAGAGCCTGTAACGGAATGGCGAAAAGAATATTGTAAGAGATATCACTGGTTGACAGACAGCCTTCAGAATAAGCCATTAGAGAATGTACTTGATTATGCTGCTATCGATTACAAAGATTGGTTTACATTCACTTATGGAAGTGAAACGAGAAATGAGCCTCTCTCCCGTCTAAGTGCGCAGCAATTGTTGTTTCGTAAGAAAGGAGCTTGTGAGGATATAGCAGCTTTGGAAACATTTATTTTTCGTTCGCAAGGTATTCCGGCTGCTTACATATCTGTGCCATTATGGGCAACCTCTGCCGGAGCACATTTCTCGAACACCGTTTTTGATACGAAGATGAAACCGGTGAAGTTGGATGTTACCACACACGCTGTTGTAGATCATCCACTTGATCGGGAACCGTCTAAAGTAATTCGTTATACTTATTCCAGCCAACCTGGCACCTTAGCATCTAAAGAAAAGGAAGAATGTATTCCTACTGGATTTTTACAAAAAACAAACTATATTGATGTAACCCATGAATATTGGGAAACATCTGATGTGACCATTCCTTTGTTTAATGATACTACTCACATTATATATGCCTGCATGTTTAGTATGGGTAGATGGAATGCTGAGTGGTGGGGTGAACGAATGGAAAATTCAGTTACATTTCATAATATGCCTCGTGGCGTGGTTATTCTTCCTATGATATATAAGGAGCATCAACTTATACCGATAGGTTATCCTATAGTAAATGGTTATAACCATCAATTGTATTTAGTTCCGGATTTATTGCATACTATGACTGTTGAAATTGAAGAACAGGACCGCTATCTGCGTTTTCGCCCGGATAAGAAATATGAACTTTTTTATTGGGATAATGCATGGATTTCATTGGGAACACAAGTTGCAACAATGGATGCCGATTGTCTGCAATTCAATCAGGTACCGCAAAATGTACTAATGCTTCTTGTGCCGGAGTATTCCGAACGAAAAGAGCGTCCTTTCATTATTATGCCGGATGGGACACGATATTGGTGGTAATTTGTAATATAATCAAGAAGAAAAATGAAATTAATAAGCACATTTATTGTAATAGTGTTGTTATCTGGTTGTCAAAGCAAAGAGCAGTCTGTTGTCATATCTCAGAATTCTATAAGTATTGCTATGCAAATTTATGCTATCAGCAGTAAAATATCACTTTCTGATGAAAGTATCATGAATTTAAGGACCTTCTTCCAAGAAAACGATAGTTTGGCGGAAATGGAATTGAAAAAAGGAAAATCATTAGATGAGATTGCCCGATGGTATTGTCCGTCAATAAATACAATAGCGAGTTTATTGACCCCGTTAGAAGGGAATGATTATATGTTCTATCAAAAGAATAACGGTCCCCAACTGCCATATATTTCAGATCTGCGTACGGTGGTTAAATATAGACAGGAATTGAACTTGTCTCATGTTCAAATTGAGCAACTTTTACATCATAGTGAAGAAATAGAGAAACGATTCGGAGTTCAAGATTACAAACATGATAGTATGGAAAAACAATATTTGGCTGAGATTCTTTCAGAAACGCAATATAAGGCTTTTTTTATAATTAGAAAAACGCGACAGGCTGAGAAAATAGCTGCACAGCAATGGAAGCAGATACAGGTGCACCAATTATGTTCTACGACTTGCGATAGTTTAGCTATTATAAAACAATTGTATGAGTTTGAAAGAGAAAAAAGCGGGATATTAGAATATATGAGCAGTAGGGGAGATAATAAAGGATACGATAAAGAGCGTTATCGACTCAATGCACATAAGCCATTACTACTACTTAAGTTGGAAACTATTGAATCGTTTTCTCATAATAAACTGTTGGATATTATTTGTAAACGGGAAGTGACGAAGTTATCAGAACAGCAAATTGAACAGTTACTGGCTGAATATTATCGAATTAAGCAGGCAGAGTACAAAGCTATGTATGAAGACGCATCCAAAAACGGAGAAACTAAATTTGAACGGAGTAAATTGGAAGGAAAATGTTTGATAAATGTTGTTACTCATCAGCAATTGGAAGATTATTTTAAGTTTGTTTCTCAAAAAAGAGCAGATGAACAGGCTCAAAGATATTGGGATGAATTAAAGAACTATGATTTTATAAGGAAGAAGGATAGTGTACAAGTAGTAAGTGAGTTGGCAGATTATGAATTGCGTTTGGCTGTGGCTGAGCAGTGGATTTCATTGGATAATTCCCGCAAGCATCTATTTGCCAGAGAGGATGTTGTGAATGGGAAACCGGAAATACTGAAGAAAAAGGAAGAATGGGACAAAAAGGAAAAAGAACGTAAAATGGTAAGATTTTAAGATATAAAGAATATGTATAAGATAATTTGTAGCCTCATTTTAATTTTATTAGTTGTCCCCTCACTTCCGGCACAGGAAAAAGTATCATTTGATACTATAACCAGCCGTATGGCCGAGCAGCTTAATATGTATCCCAAGGAAAAATTGCACGTTCATATCGATCGTTCGTGCTACCTTCCCGGAGACACTTTGTGGTTCAAAGCCTACATGGTCAATGCGTCTTCTCATATTCCCATCCGGTTGAGCCGATATGTATATGTAGAATTGGTCAATCCGGAGAATGAAACAATAGACAGGGTAAAAATCAGACCGGATGAAATGAATCAGTTTCATGGATACATCTCTATCCCCGAGGATCTGCCCGGTGGAAACTATTCCCTGCTAGCTTATACCTGCTATATGCTTTTTGAAGAGAATCAGCCTGTCTTTAAAAGGGACGTCTGCATCGCCCTGGCAAGCAATTGGGAGACTGCACACTTGAAAGCGAATATCTTGTCACCTCATGGTGAAATCACGGGTGCGCAACTCCAGCTTTGGGACAATAGCCAGAAACAGATACCCTTGAAAAGAGTGAAAGCCGTTTGTAACAAGGGGAAGCCGGTTTCTGCAAAACTGTATGACGAAGGAAAGATAGAGTTGCGTATTCAAAATGAAAAAGTGACGTCCGAGGCTTGTATGCGAATCGATATGACGGATATCCGGAACAACGTTTTCAGACAGTATGCTGCGATAAGTACAGGAACAGAAGATTATGATGTCACGTTCTATCCTGAGGGAGGCTACTTGTTGGAGGGTACCCCTTGTAGAACAGCTTATAAAGTGCTTGATGTTAGTGGTAATAGTATAGCAGCTACCTTGCAATTAATGGATGAACAGGGAAATGTAATGGCAACAAGTGAAACGCTGCACTCCGGAATGGGAGTATTTACCTTTACTCCGGAAAGTGGAAAAAGGTATATCGTACAAACATCCAACAAACAAGGGGTAAAGAAAGTCTTTGAACTTCCTCCGGTGCAATCATCTGCTTATGGAATTGTCATAAAAGACCATCAAGAAGATATGCAGATATCCATAAATTCCGCTTTACACTCGCCTCACGAGGAACTTCTATTGCTGGCGCATGTACGTGGAAAAATGATTTGTGCGCAATGGTTACTGTCTGATAAAGGCGACATAATCACTATTGCAAAAGATCAATATCCGTCCGGAATCGTTCAATGTCTGCTGTTGGATAAGAATTATAATGTGCTAAGCGAAAGGCTGGGTTTTATTCCTTATCGAAAGGCTATAATGTGTAAAGTGAGAAATGACAAGGATAGCTATGGGAAAAGGGAACTGATTCACACGAATCTGTCGCTTGTTGATGTAAACGGCAATCCTGTAAAGGGGGTAACCTTTCTGTCTCAATCACAGACGAGTCCATGTCTGTTGCGGATACCACACATTCTATTTTGTCTACTTTGCTGCTTTCATCCGAACTGAAGGGGAGAATTGAAACTCCGTCTTTTTATCTGCAAACGGATAATCCTGAGGCTGAAAAGGCATTGGACTTGCTTCTTATGATACACGGATGGAAAAGATACCGACTGCCGGAGATCATAAAAGGTAACTTTGAGAAACCAGCAATGGAGCCGGAGCGATTTACTTCCTTATCCGGAAGGCTAAAAGATAAGATAGGTGATGGTAAAAGCCGTTATGAAGTTTACGTGAGAAATCTGGAATTCGGACTGAATAAGACGATAACCCCCGGTCCGGATGGTGCATTCCGGCTCGATAGTCTTGAATTTGCGGAAGGTACTCCCATCGGAATGATCGGCCAGCGATTTATACGGAAAGGAGAAACTTACGGGCGTAGTAAAACAGAAATAATTCTGGATAAGGAACAGACATATAATATTTCCGACAGAACAGTTCCACAACCTGTTCTTTCGGAAATGTCCAGTGGTATCCGGCGGGATATAATATATCCGGCTGGTATGAGTAATTATTTCTTAAAACAGGTGACAGTTAAGTCGGATGCACTAAATAAGAGTTTAAATTCAAGGGAGATTGCAAAACTTAAATTAAAGAATGTGTGGGAATTGGCTGAATATTTAGGTATTAAATTTAGTTATCCATTCATTGATTCATTAATGCAAGGACGTTGTCATATTGGTGTCACATTGTGGGGTAGTTGGAAGTGTCTTTATAAAGATATGCCACTTGCATTAATTGTAAACGGCTATATCCCACTTCTGGATCCTGGGATTTTTAACTATTTATCTTTGAGTGATCTTTGCGCGATTCATTTATATAGTATTGGTAGAGAAAAGTTTTTGGGATTATACAGCTATGCACAGAGCTATGAACACCATACCTCAGTGGCCATTCTTGAATTAAAACTTCATTCTGATGTTGATGTTGAATCTTTAGAATATGTTAATGGCATTGATAAACGTATAAAGGGTTATGGCAAACTTGATATTCAAACGGATGTTTATCCCTTTGGAGGATATCAAGAACCGATAGCATTTTATTCTCCTAAATATGAAAAAGGTAATAATAATGATGTGTTGATACCGGATTTTCGCTCTACACTCTATTGGAATCCTAACTTACAAACAGATTTATCAGGGAAATGTAATTTTTCTTTCTATTCCGCAGACAGGATTACCACATATAAAGTGTTGATTGAAGGTATGACAGAGGAAGGAGAAATAGTGTACGAAATAAGAGAGTTGGTAATAAAATGAAACAATAAATTTAAATGTAAAGATTATGCTTTTGCAAGATAGACGGTGGGCTACTGTCTAAGATTTGTATGAGATGCAGATACTTGATTCGGTATGTAAAATTAAATTAGCTCATAACTTATTCTAAAAATCATAAAGATGAAACATAAATTGTTATTAGTACTCTTAACTGCTTTGATACCCTGCCTTTTTATGCAGGGTTGTATTTCTAATTTCGAAGAAGATAATACGGAATTAAGTGAAGAAGATAGAGTAGCAGAAATGTTTAGAGAAGCGGGGTTTAAAGTGGAAAAACTTAGTAGTAAACCAGTTAATCCTCCAATGACTGAAAAGGAGGCATCTCTTTTTTTAGCAGCGTATAAAAATAGGGAACGCTCCGGTTCGATTCAAATACCTTCAGAAAATATAGAGCTGAAGCCAGATGGTCATTTGGTAGTGAAAGTTAAATGTAATTCTGAAAAAAAGAATTTTTCAAGAACAAGAACTGTTTACAAGGAAGAGTTCGATTTTACACATTGGGCAACTTATACAGTTCGAGACATTGAGATTGAATGCTGGCAAGATATTGCAGGATATTGGAAATCCGATAATGTGAATTGCACTTTTACTACTAGAGACCCTGAGTATATATGTGGTTTTCCAGATATCAATCCTAATACAGGCTATAGTAAAGGTAGTCTTTATTTTAGTATAAATATAACTGTTTCTAGATATTCGGGCTGGCAGATTTATTCGGTTGATGAAAATTATGATTATACGCTAATGCTTACATGGCTACCTGTAGCACAAGAGTGGAATGCTAGTCTTAGTTGGCATGAGACTTTTTGGTAATATGACTTGTATTATAACTTCTTTAATGAAGGAACTTAAGAGATTATATTCAATTTGAAGTTTTAAAATTCTCTTTATTTACATTGTATCGAATAAAGAATTAGGAGGTTTAATTTCAAGTATCCTATTCATTGTTTGGTATATTTAATGGAATGATTGTTTTGGTCGTTGGTTAAACTGATTATTATGAAGGATTTAATAAATAAATATAAGAAAATCTGCTGCTTTGCCCTGATTTCATTGACCGTCCACTCCCTGTCTGCACAGACAATAGTATCATTCGATACTATTGCCCATTGTATGACAGAACAGTTTCGTATCTATCCCAAGGAAAAATTGCATATTCACATCGACCGTTCGTGCTACCTTCCCGGAGACACTTTGTGGTTCAAAGCCTACATGGTCAATGCGTCTTCTCATATTCCTATTCGGCTAAGCCGATATGTATATGTCGAACTGGTCAATCCGGAGAATGAAACAGTGGGTAGGGCAAAAGTTAGACCGGATGATATGAATCAATTTCATGGATATATCTCCCTCCCCGAAGGTCTGCCAGGTGGAAAGTATGCTCTTCTTGCTTATACCCGCTATATGCTTTCGGAAAAGAATCAGCTGGTATTTAAAAGGGAAGTCTGCATCGCGATGGCAAGTAATTGGGAGACTACGCACTTGAAAGCTTGCAGCAAAACATCATCACATGAAGAAAATACAGAATTGCAACTTCAACTTTGGAATAACAGGCAGGAGCAAATCCCGTTGAAAAAAGTGAAAGCTGTTTGCGATAAGGGAAAAGCAGTCTCTGTCAAACTGGATAAAGAAAAAAAAATAGAGCTGAGCATTCGCAATAAAAAAGTAACTCCCGACGCATGTGTGCGGCTGGATATGACCGATGTCCGAAACAATACTTTTCGACAATATGCCGCTATCAGTACGGGGATGGAGGATTATGATGTCACTTTTTACCCGGAGGGGGGACACTTGTTGGCAGATACGCCTTGTCGGACTGCTTATAAAGTGCTGGATGTTAGTGGCAATAGCATAGATGCCACCTTACAATTGATAGATGAACAGGGGAATGTGATGGCAGAGAGTAAAACTCTGTATGCCGGAATGGGTGCATTTACCTTTACTCCCAAAAGTGGAAAAAAGTATAGCGTGCAAGTGCTTAATAAACAGGGTATAAGAAAAATCTTTGAACTGCCACAAGTGCAGGAATCAGCATACGGAATCGTTGTGCAGAGTCGAAAAAAAGATATACAGATATCCATAAATTCCGCTTTACATTCACCTCACGAGAAACTTCTATTGCTGGCGCATGTACGTGGAAAAATGATTTGTGCGCGATGGTTACTGTCCGATAAAGGCGACATAATCACTATTGCAAAAGATCAGTATCCGTCCGGAATCGTTCAATGTCTGTTGTTGGATAAGAATTATAATGTATTAAGTGAAAGGCTGGGTTTTATTCCTTACCGGAAGACCATTGTGTGTAAAATGGAGAATGATAAAAACAGTTATGGAAAAAGAACACCGGTTCGCACGAGCCTGTTGCTTACGGATATGAATGGCAATCCTGTAAAGGGTAACCTTTCTGTTGCAATCACAGACAAGTCCATGGCAGTTGCGGATACCACACATTCTATTTTGTCTACTTTGCTGCTTTCATCCGAATTGAAGGGGAGAATTGAAACTCCGTCTTTTTATTTGCAAACGGATAATCCCGAGGCTGAAAAGGCACTGGACTTGCTTCTTATGATACACGGATGGAAGAGATACCGATTGCCGGAGATTATAAAAGGAAACTTTGAAAGACCTGTAATGGAGCCGGAGAAGTTTACCTCCTTATCAGGAAGGCTGAAAAATGAGAAAGGAGAAGGTAAAAGCCGTTATGATGTGTACGTGAGGAATTTGGAGTTCGGTCTTAATAGGGTAATAAAACTTGGTCAAGATGGAGCGTTTCGAGTGGATAGTGTTGAGTTTGCGGAAGGCGTTCCTATTGGGATGATAGGCAAGCGGTTCATACGGAAAGGTGAAAATTATGGGCGTAATAAGGCAGAAATAATTCTCGATAAGGACCAACTGTATATTCTGTCAGACAAAACAGTGCCACAGCCGTTTCTGTCAGAAATATCCGGTGGAATTCAGCGGGATATGGTGTATCCGGTTGGTATGAGTGATTATTTATTAAATCAGGTGACGGTTAAATCCAAATTACTGAATAAGAGATTGACCTTAAGGGAGATAGCAAAGTTTAAATTTAAGAATATGTGGGAATTGGTTGACTATATGGGAGTTAAATTCAAATATCCATATTATACCTCAACAATGAAAGGATCTTGTAAAGCTTCTGTGAAGATAATGAATGCTTGGGCATGTTTTTATAAAGATATGCCTCTTGTGTTAATGATAAATGGTAACATGCATTCCAATGCTGGAATTCTTAATTATTTGTCATTGAGTGATATTCAAGTTATTTCTTTAAATAGTATTGATAGAAAAAAAATCCTAAAGCCTTATTTGTATTTATGGGAATATGAGCAGCATACTTCTGTTGCCATTCTTGAATTAGTACTTTATCCAGGCGTAATATTGGATCCTTTATTACATTTATGTTCTATTGAACAACGATTTAAGGGCTATGGCAAGCTTGATGATATTCAAACGGATGTTTATCCCTCTGGAGGATACCAAGAACCAGTAGCTTTCTATTCTCCCAAATATGATAAAGGCAATAAGGATAATGCGTTGATACCGGATTTTCGTTCTACACTTTATTGGAATCCTAGCTTACAAACAGATTCATCAGGAGAATGTGATTTTTTATTTTATTCAGCAGATAAGGCTACCACATATAAAGTGGTAATTGAGGGCTTGACAGAGGAAGGAGAAATGGTGTACGAAACAAGAGAATTTGAGATAAAATGAAATAATAAATTTAAAGTTGAAAATAAAATGTGATGATAATACTTTAACAAAATGACTGGAAGGAGACTGCTGCCTAAGATTGGTATGAGATATAAGGTTCTCTATATACTGGCATTTCTTTTATGTGCCAATTCTCTATTCTTGCAGATAGAGAGTCCGATTATTACTATAGGGGATAAATGGTATGCTTCCATTATCCTTTTATTACTATTTCTAATAGCAAACAGTACTTTTAGTATGTCCTCTTTTTCATGGAGTCTGAATAAGTTACTGCCATCTTTCTATATCATTGTTCTTCTATCTGATGTTGTTTTAGCGATGCATGGGATATTGCAATATACTCATATTATTCCATTTCATTCTTATTTAGGTCTTAGTGGCAGTTTCGATAATCCTGCCGGATATGCCGCTTCCCTTTGTGCTGGATTTCCTGCAGTGTTTTATATTTATATGCATTATTGTTCAAAACTAATAAGGGGGAGTGTTATTCTTGCCGGGCTATGTGTTATAATAGTTGTTGTATTGTCCGGTTCACGAACAGGGATATTAAGTATTGCGGTAATGTGTATTGTTTGTTTTTTACAGAAAACAGAAATAGGTTCTCGAAAGAAATATTTGTTGTTACTTTTATTACTATTTCCGGTATTTGTAACTTTGCTGTATTTCTTTAAAAAAGACTCGGCAGACGGTCGTCTGCTCATTTGGAAATGTTCCGCGCTAATGATAAAAGACAACCCGGTTACAGGATATGGAAGTGGAGGCTTTTTGGCTAATTATATGAATTATCAGGCTGAATATTTTGCGCGAGATACTGATAATAAATATGCGATGTTAGCAGGTGATGTTAAACATCCATTTAATGAATATATATTGTTGGTTGTAAATTATGGTCTAATAGGTTTTCTTCTTTTTCTTACTTTTGTTTATTTTTTGTGGAAATGTTATCGACGTAATTCTTGTCTCGAAACTAATATTGCAACCGTTTGCTTGATAGGCATTGCTGTTTTTGCTTGCTTTTCTTATCCGCTATCTTATCCTTTTGTATGGGTGATGATGATATACAGTATATATGTTATTATTTTTCACGCCGGATATATAGCTAAATATCCTCAATGGCTTCGGAGAAGTATGTGTCTGTTGATAATCGGTTTGTCATTGGCGGCTTTCATTTATATAACCCGACATATACTCTATACCACAGCATGGAACCGCACGGCTAAATTTTCATTAATAAAGCAAACAGATATGACTTTTGCTCGTTATAATGAGTTGTTGCCTAAATTAGGAGACAATTATTTGTTTCTCTATAATTATGCTGCTGAACTTAATTATGGAAAATATTACAATCAAAGTCAAGAGATGGCAGAGCAATGTAGTGAACTTTGGGCTGATTATAATTTACAATTGCTGATGGCTGATAATTGTATAAATACGACTCAATATGATAACGCTGAAAAGCATTTGAAGTTAGCTTCTTTGATGTGCCCGGCTCGATTTGTCCCATTGTATGAATTAATGAAGTTGTATCAGTTGAAGGGGGAAGAAAAGAAAACAATTCAAATTGCAGAAATTATTTTGAAGAAAAAGGTGAAAGTACCATCTTCTAAAGTAGAATGGATAAAAGAGAAAGCAAAAAACTCTGTAAAGTCCGTCATCCATTAGTTTGACTAACATTCATAATGTCTCTAGTTTTTTTAGTAATTGTCTTTTCCATCAATGAGTTCATCATTTTCAAGTCCTTTGATGAATGCTTTTTCTCCTTCTCTACTTAGGTCGATTGTTTTACCCAATGTAGGGTTAAATTCTTTCCAAGTTTGCTCCCAGCAGTTCGAAGAGACAATTAATAATATCCAGAATAGTGCTCTCATAGATGATTTTTTAGTGTTTACTACATACAAATGCAGTAATTTAAAATCTCTTTTACTACTTTTTCGTACTTTTGTGGGCTTAACATAAGAATGAAATTATGATTCAGATAGAAGATGTAGTAGTGAGCTTCGATGTCCTTCGGGAAAAGTTCCTTTGTAATTTGGACGCCTGTAAGGGCGAATGTTGCATTGAAGGGGATGCAGGGGCGCCTGTAGAGTTGGATGAAGTGGAAAAGCTGGAAGAGGTTCTGCCGATAATATGGGAAGAGCTGTCGCCGGAAGCACGTGCTGTCATTGAGAAGCAAGGAGTGGTATACACGGATCAGGAAGGTGATCTGGTGACTTCTATTGTTAATAATAAGGATTGCGTCTTTACTTGCTATGACGAGAAAGGATGTTGTTACTGTGCCATCGAAAAGGCTTATCGGGATGGCAAGACGGACTTTTACAAACCGGTATCATGCCATCTCTATCCCATCCGGATTGGAGATTACGGACCTTATAAGGCGGTGAACTATCATCGTTGGGATGTGTGTAAGGCGGCTGTGTTGCTGGGGAAAAAAGAAAATGTGGCTGTCTACCAATTCTTGAAAGAACCTCTGATCCGTAAATTCGGCGAGAAGTGGTACCAGGAACTGGAAGTCGCAGTGAAGGAATTAAAGGCGCATGATATGATCTGATATTTCTTTCATTTCCTCGACTCTTTGTGTTTGGATCGTATCAGAAGAAATAATAGGCAGATCATAGCTACGATAATGCAAGCCGGAGTAATCCATGCCTCCGGATGGATAATAATCAGGAACAGGCAAGTGACAATCACACAGGATGCCAGAATTCTGAGATAGAGCCTGATCTTGGCAAATACAGGATTTGGGGTAGTCGTTTTCATAAGTGTCCTCCTTCATTTTCGGCAAGATAGTGATTTTGACCGGAAAAAGATTTAACTGTTAGGTTTTATTAAGACATAGAAAAGCGCCGACACGGAGGATTTTCCTTCGCTTGCCGACGCTTCTTCGTTGTAAGATGTGAGGTTGGTTTATAAAAACGTAATATTAAAATTATGTATCGATATTCGCATATGTTGCATTCTCTTCGATAAACTCGCGGCGCGGACCTACGTCTTCACCCATTAGCATGGAGAAGATGTAATCGGCTTCGGCGGCATTATCGATGTTTACTTGCTTCAGCATACGGTTGTCGGGGTCCATTGTTGTTTCCCACAACTGCTGGGCGTTCATTTCACCCAAACCTTTGTAGCGCTGTGTATGAACCGCATTTTCCAGACCGCCGCCATAGGTATCGATAAACTTCTGGCGTTGCGCGTCTGTCCAGCAATACTCTTCTACTTTACCCTTTTTGCAGAGGTAGAGCGGGGGAGTAGCGATGTATAGATAACCGTTCTGAATAATCTGCGGCATATAACGGAAGAAGAATGTCATGATCAGTGTGTCGATGTGAGAACCATCGACGTCGGCATCGGTCATGATGATAATCTTGTGATAGCGCAGCTTTTCGATGTTAGCCTCTTTGCTGTCGTCTTCTGTTCCGATAGTGACACCCAGTGCCGTATATATATTGCGGATTTCATCGCTTTCCAGTGCTTTGTGATACATCGCTTTTTCGACGTTCAGAATCTTACCGCGTAGCGGAAGGATGGCCTGGAACATACGGTTACGTCCTTGCTTGGCAGTACCACCTGCCGAGTCTCCCTCGACGAGGAACAATTCGCATTTTGAGGGGTCTTTATCCGAACAGTCGGCCAGTTTACCGGGCAAACCGGAGCCACTCAATACAGTTTTACGCTGCACAAGATCACGGGCTTTACGGGCTGCATGACGCGCAGTGGCTGCCAGAATGACCTTATCCACAATTGCCTTAGCTTCTCTCGGGTTTTCTTCGAGATAGTTTTCCAGAACAGTAGATACAGCTTGTGAAACAGCCGTACCGACTTCTGTATTCCCCAATTTCGTTTTAGTCTGACCTTCAAACTGCGGTTCTGCCACTTTCACCGAAATCACAGCCGTCAATCCTTCGCGGAAATCATCGCTATTGATATCGAATTTCAGTTTTGAAAGCATTCCGTGACTCTCGGCATAAGCTTTCAGGGTCGTCGTCAAGCCCCGTTTGAAACCGGTCAGGTGAGTACCTCCTTCTATCGTATTGATATTATTGACATAAGAAAATACATTCTCTGAAAAACCCGTATTATAATGCAAAGCGACCTCCACAGGGATTCCATTCTTTTCTGTCGCTATATCGATCGTATCTTCGATCAGTTTTTCCCGGGTATTATCGAGGTATTCGACAAATTCACTCAAACCGTGTTGAGAAAAGAACACTTCATGCCGGGGAGCATTGGTCTCCGGATCGATCTCCCGTTTATCGGTCAACGACAAACGAATCCCTTTGTTCAAATAAGCCAACTCCCGCAACCGGGCCGATAAGATATCGTATTTATACTCGGTAACATAAAAAATCGTATCATCCGGCAAGAAAGTAATCGTAGTCCCGGTGCGATCGGTATCTCCTACCACCTGTACATCTCCGGCAGGAATCCCTTTGTGATATTCCTGTCTCCAGATTTTTCCTTCCCGGTGAATCTCTGCAATTAAAGTAGTAGAAAGCGCATTGACGCAGGAAACACCTACCCCGTGCAAACCACCGGACACTTTATAAGAATCTTTATCGAATTTACCTCCGGCATGCAATACGGTCATAACCACTTCCAGAGCCGATTTATTCTCTTTGGAATGGCGTGCTGTCGGAATACCCCGACCGTTATCTCTCACAGAGATCGAGTTATCTTCGTTTATAGTTACCTGAATATGATCACAAAATCCAGCCAAAGCCTCGTCTATAGAGTTGTCTACGACCTCGTAAACCAAATGGTGCAACCCTTTGACATTAACGTCTCCGATATACATGGAGGGACGCATCCTCACTGCCTCCAAACCTTCCAGTACCTGAATACTATCGGCGGAATACTCTCTTTCGTTTTTCTCAATCTCTTCGCTCATATTATAGTTTAATTGATTTTTTCACAAAACATGCAAATATAATCATTTTCCGGCGAATAACCTTCGTTTTTAACTATTAAAACACCTCTTTTCAAGGCAAAAAACAAGAAAAAGAAGAGTGGTACAAAAGGTTTCAAAAAGAGACCTGCAGCTTTTCAAACCTGCCGGATGAGTACGTCCCAAACTTCGATCGGCAAACCTTCGGTCCTGATAAATAAATAGAAATCAGGAATTTCAGGTTCGCCGATCCATCCTTCAGCAGAATGCCGGATCACATCGGGCCGCATGTCCGGCTTACTCCGTATTCAACCTTTACAGCAAGCTGAACATACAAGTCACACCAGCCATCACGATAGCTACCATGCTCATAAGTTTTATCAATATATTCAGGCTCGGCCCGGAAGTATCTTTGAACGGATCTCCGACCGTATCCCCGATTACCGTTGCCTTATGACATTCGGAACCTTTACCTCCCAGATGACCTTCTTCGACATATTTCTTGGCATTGTCCCAAGCTCCCCCGGAATTAGCCATGAAAACCGCCAAAACGAATCCGGAACCCAATCCTCCGGCTAAAAGTCCCATTACACCGGCTACACCAAAAATCAATCCGACAATAATCGGAATAATAATAGCCAGCAAAGACGGAAAGATCATTTCACGCTGTGCTCCACGGGTAGAGATCTCTACACAACGGGCATAATCGGGCTCGGCTTTTCCTTCCATAATCCCTTTAATTTCGCGGAATTGCCGTCTTACTTCGTTGACCATTTTCTGTGCCGCACGCCCTACCGCATTCATCGTCAGCCCACAAAATAAAAAGGCCATCATCGAACCGATAAATACGCCGGCCAACACTTTCGGGTTCATCAGATTCACATCGTAATAAGTCATCATATCTTTCAAACCTGCCGAAGCTGTATCGACCACTTTCCCTCCGACCTCGAGTGTCGTATGCCCTAAACGGATCAAACCGATTTTGATTTCTTCAATATACGAAGCCAGTAAAGCCAAACCCGTCAATGCAGCCGAACCGATAGCAAACCCTTTTCCGGTCGCTGCGGTCGTATTTCCCAAGGCATCCAATGCATCTGTCCGCTGCCGGACTTCGGCTCCCAGTTCGCTCATTTCAGCATTTCCACCGGCATTATCGGCTATAGGACCGTAAGCATCCGTCGCTAAAGTGATGCCCAAAGTCGAAAGCATCCCCACAGCAGCAATTCCTACCCCATACAATCCCATCGACATATCGGTCATATCGAATTGTGCAGCAAATAAATAAGCCAATATGATACCGACCACAATCGTAATTACGGGTATTGCCGTCGAAATCATTCCGGTTCCGATCCCTTTGATAATCACGGTAGCAGGACCCGTCTCCGAACTTTTAGCTATATCCTGAGTCGGTTTGTAAGCATGTGAAGTGTAATATTCCGTCGCCTTTCCGATTACGATACCGGTCAGCAAGCCTGTAATCACCGAGCCGCAAATCCAATAACTCAGGCCCAGCAGATGAATCACCAGAAAACTGGCAGCCACAATCAGCACGGAACTGGTATTGATTCCCCGGTCCAATGCCCTCAGCAATTGCAACTGAGATGCCCCTTCCTTGGTTTTTACCATAAATATACCCAACAACGAAAGGATCACGCCGAAAGCGGCAATCAACATCGGAGCCAGGATTGCATTGAATTGTAATTCCGGCACAGTGATAAAAGCAGCAGCCCCCAGCGCAGCAGTAGCCAACACCGAACCACAATAGGACTCATACAAATCGGCTCCCACCCCGGCGACATCTCCCACATTATCTCCGACGTTGTCTGCAATAGTTGCAGGATTACGGGGATCGTCTTCGGGGATTCCGGCTTCTACTTTCCCGACCAGATCGGCTCCGACATCAGCCGCTTTAGTAAAAATACCGCCCCCGACACGGGCAAATAAGGCTTGGGTAGAAGCCCCCATACCGAAAGTCAGCATGGTAGTCGTAATCATCACTGCTTTGTGGGTAGCACTGGCTTCTTCGACAAAGCAATCCAGTACCAGCCACCACAAAGAAATATCCAGCAAAGCCAGTCCGACTACCACCAAACCCATTACAGCTCCCGAACGGAAAGCCACTTTCAAACCGTCGTTCATGCTCCGGCTGGCCGCATTCGCCGTTCGGGCCGAAGCATAAGTGGCTGTTTTCATTCCGATAAAACCAGCCAATCCGGAAAAAAAACCACCGGTCAAAAAGGCAAACCATACCCAACCGTTCTGCAATCCCGGACCATAAGCCATCCAGGCAAAAAACAGACACAAGACCAGGAATACGAGCCCAACAATCTTATACTGCTGTCTCAGATAAGCCATCGCCCCTTTGCGGACATGGCCGGCAATCCGTTTCATGGTCTCATTGCCTTCCGATTCCTTCATCATCCCTTTGAAGAAAAACCAGGCAAATAACAAGGCGATTACCGAACAAATCGGTACAATCCAAAATAATTGATTTAACATAAGTAAAATAGATTATAGTGAATAAAAAAACGATAAATAACAAATACTTACAATCCCGATTTGTTATTTATCGTTCGTTATCAAACGTCTGGGGACGTTATTCTGCCGGAGTACCGGTAGCTACGCTCTTACTACGTTCTATAGATTGTAAGGCCAAATAATGATCTCCGAATTTCTCCAGATTATCCAGCTCGGTTTCAAACTGATCCTGATGAACTTCTTCTTCGGCAGTCAGTGTCTCGAATAATTTTTTAGATACAGAATCTGCATTGGCGGCACATTCGTTGGCCCATTTGTTGTAATCGTCTACACTATTCATTTCCATCTTCACCGCCTGTTCCAACATATCTTTTACCTCGTTCAACGTCTTCCGGCTACAAATCCTTCCCCCGACTTCCTCCGGCTCGAAGGATTCCACTACCTCTCCCCGGTTCCGGATCTCTTTTACCAGGCGCGGACGCATCCGCTGACCGTCATTGGCTATGGCATTATAAAAAGCCAGAATCTGCAGAGGAGTAACTTTTAATTCATACCCGATACTCATCCAGGGCAAACTGATACCGCTCCAGCTTTTATCTTTGGGATATTTGATATAAGGCTCTATCTCTCCCGGCAGACAAATACCGGTTTTCTTATCCAACCCCATAGCATACCAGCGGTTTACAAATTTCTCCGGCCGGTCTTTATAATGATCATACACCAATTTCGCAATACCGTTCGACGATTTTTCCATTATCTGTTTTACCGTCACTTTCCCTAAACCATCATGCGATTCGGTCAGATAACGGTCATAAAATTTATATCTCCCTGAAGTACCCAGGTCGATCGTATCGTAAGGAGTGACACACCCGTCCTCCAGCAAGGCGATCATAGTCGCTGCTTTGATTACAGATCCCGGTTCACCGGCACCACTGATAGCAAAATTCTGGTTTTCAATATATACCCCGTCCTTTCTGGCCAGGTTGGCGATTGCTTTGATATCCCCGGTTTTCACTTCCATCAGGATAGCCGTACCGTGTGTCGCCTCGCTTTTCTCCATCTGTTTTTTCAGGGCATGCTGCACGATATCCTGGTAATCCACATCTATCGTGGTCACGACATCGTGTCCATCTACCGGTTCCTTACGGGTAATGACCATCCAGGTCCCCGACATCATCCGCTTGATCCCCTGTCCGCATTCACCCTTCAACTGGTTTTCAAAAGTAGCTTCCAGTCCTACCCGTCCTTCCCTTTCCCCGGTCTCCGATTCGTTCAGATAACCGATCGTCCGGCCGGCTAAATTCACATGGGGTTGTAATCTTTCGTCATTGACTATAGCCTGAAAACCACCTTTATTCTTTCCCAGACGGAAAATCGGGAATTGACGGATTTGTTTCAACTCCTTATGATTCACTTTACGTTTATTGATCAGCAAATAACGGTCGGGACGAGGTTTCCGATTGCGGGCACCCACCAGCTTATCTTTATAAAAAGCCTTACTTCCATCCTTAAAGAACCGGGATAAACACAAAGCCAGACTATCCACTTCAGCATCGAACACTTTCTTATTCACTGCAATAGGATCGAAACGGAGTTCATAAAAAGGAACCGAGGTCGCCAGAATCCGACCGTCGGCTGCCCAGATATCTCCCCGGTTGGGTTCTATTTTGACAGGCTGCACCGGCACATTTGCCGACGCCATCTTCCGCCACTTTTCCCCTTCCACAGTCATCACTGCACAAGCTTTAGCCAGAATCAGACAACCGAACAGTACGATAAACACATAAACAATTATGGTTCTCCACGTTATGTCATCCTTTATTGCCATTTCGATCACCGATACAATTTTACCGGAGGTTCTTTACTCTCCTCCAATGCTAATCCTTCATTTTTTATCCGTTTGATAATCTCCGATTGCTTGCGCATCAACATCAAATCCGCTGCTGCAGAAATCGACTCGAAACGCAGATCGGTTACTTCCTTTTCCAGAAGAACCCTCTCCCGATGCAGCTTTTCAGTAGAATATCCATTGGATATATACCAAATCCCTAAAAAAGTAGCAAAAAGCACAAACCGGATATTCTGCCGCAGTTTTTCTGCGAGCAGACTTCCCTCCAATACACTTTTCACCGAGGACGCCGTTTTGGCCTCCTCTTGCCTCTTCTCCTCCACCGGCACATCTTCCGTTACCTTTTTTCTACTAAAAACTCCCATCTCTTTCCTTATTGTCTCTTAATCCTTCTTTCTCGCAATCCGAAGCTTTGCACTCCTGGCCCGCGGATTACGCACGATTTCCTCTTCCGAGGGAACGATCACTTTCCGGTTGACCAATTCAAAGTTATGGTGTACATGACCGAACACCAGATCCTTTTCCAATTTACCTTCCGCATTCCCGGCCTTCAAAAAATTCTTCACAATCCGATCTTCCAGAGAATGATAGGTAATAATCACCAATCTGCCCCCCGGCTTCAATACCTCCATCGCCTGTTGCATCATCTCCTCCAAAGCTTCCAGCTCCCCGTTCACTTCTATCCGTAAAGCCTGATAGACTTTTGCCAGATATTTTTTTTCTTTCAACTTCGGAATACAAGGCAAAATAATCTGATAAAACGCCTCGGAAGTTTTTATTTCCTGATTTGCCCGGGCTTTCACGATCAAATCCACCAACCTCCGGGCATTCTCCACCTCCCCGTAATTCCTGAAAATAGCGGTCAACTGTTCTGCATCGTAGGTATTCAGCACGGTAGCGGCTGTCAGCTTACTCCGTTGGTTCATCCTCATATCCAATTCCGCTTCGAACCGGAACGAAAATCCCCGGCCGGCTTCATCGAATTCATGAGAAGATACCCCCAAATCCGCCAGAATGCCATCCGCTTCTTCATACCCATAATAGCGCATAAAATTACGCAAATATCTGAAATTATGATTCACAAAAATAAAACGATCATCTTCCGGCACATTAGCCAAAGCATCCTCATCCTGATCGAACCCCAGCAAACATCCCTCTGCATCCAATCGTTTCAATATCTCCCCGGAATGTCCTCCCCCCCCGAAGGTCAGATCCAGATACACACCTCCCTGCCGGATATCCAATCCATCGACAGACTCTTTCAGCAAAACCGGTACATGATATTCGGACATATCTATCGTATATTAGTTTTTAAAAATTTCTTCCGCCATCATCCCTAACTCTTCTCCACTAATCGCCACCTCCTCATACACCCTGGCATCCCACACCTGTATCATCGAATCCTGCGCAGCCAACACCATTTCCTTATCGATTCCGATCTCATCCAGCATCTTCCGGGGTAGTAAAATCCGGCCATTGGTATCCATCTCTACCTCCTGCGTTCCCCGACAAAACTCCCTAAAAAAAGCCGCATGTTTAGGATCGAACAAATTCAGACGGGCACGTACCCCTGCAATCATATTTTCCCATTCCTGCAAAGGATACATATCGATGCACTTCCCGAAGACATTTTTCCGCAAAACAAAAAACGTCTGTTGCGAAGCCACCATCACTCTCCGGAAAGAGGCAGGCACCACAACCCGACATTTGCTATCAGCTTTACAGGTATAATCTCCGATAAATGAAGCCATCGTATTACCAATTAATTCTATAACAACTTATTACAAACATACACAGCTCCC
>ERZ824480.544-NODE-544-length-47943-cov-4.363703_pt1 | contig 47943 bp, 33 predicted proteins | sample MGYA00519861_ERZ824480 | MGnify/ENA primary metagenome ERZ824480 (study PRJEB31778, sample SAMEA3449152) | human gut metagenome | biome: human gut; feature: human-associated habitat; material: faeces | place: United Kingdom | collected 2010/2012 ... | reverse complement strand
CTTATATAGTAGATTTTTAATTTTTTAATCTGTCTACTATATAGGGAGCATATCAGGTTTAAAGCTTTCTGAACTTTATAATACGCCGGAAAAGCTTATGAAAGCTTTGCAATTTACCAGCTCTGACGGTACGCTTTCGGCATATATTGAAGAACATACTACATTAGAGATTATTGAAGATTACCAAGAAAGCGGCAGAACATATATTGCTTTCCACTTTGATTTTTCAGATAAGCCTGTTGTGACTGATGAAATTACAGTTTCGGGAATACCGATGTATGTTTATACAGACGACATGGACAGCAAGGATGTAAATGTAGCGTATACTATGCGTGCGGCAATGTTAATTGACCAGGACGGTAAATGGTCGGCAGGTTCATTTGACGGAAATGATATGGAGAATGGACTTTGGAGCGATATTGACAATGATAAAGACAATAAAGAGGCGGCTTCTTTTTCGCATGATACTGCTACTATAAAAAAACCTGAAGAAACTAAGGTTGAGTTGGTTAAGTTTGTAAATACAGAATATACAGGGGGTTATGTTAATCCTTCTTTAGATGAAGATATTCCATATACGACGGCTGAGGGCATATATTCATATAGGCTGAGGGCAATGGCAGGGGATAATACCACAGTAAGCAAATTTGTGTTCTTTGACTCAATAGAAACAGATAAAGCCCGTGAATGGCAAGGCGAATTTGTAGGTGTGGATTATACTGATGCAAAGAAGCTGTTTGGAGCAGAGCCTGCAATAAAGTATTCAGATAAAGAAATTGATTTTACAGGTAAAACAAGTGAAGAAATTTTGTCTGATACAAGCTGGACAAAAGAGTATTCTTCAAATGTCCGCTCAATAGCGGTTGATTTCGGGGAAGCAAGCGCGCCTGAAGGCAGTGCAATATATATTGATATAATTATGAAAGCGCCGAAAGATTCTGAGAATGCGCTTTATAATAAGATTACAATTAACAGCTGCCGTGTAGATTATAACAAGGCATATAAAGACGGTAAATCGGAACGGGAAACATTAAATTCTAATAGTGTTTCTGCAAAATTTGTGCATGAAACGGGTGAAATTACTCTTGTAAAAAAGGATAATGAGGATAAAAATGTTATTTCCGGCGCGGTATTTGAATTATACAAACAGACGGGCAAGACGCCTAATCCAGATGATGATGAAGCTGTTCTGAATGCTGATGGTAAGAATGAATATGAGGTTGGCGCAGCGGGTAAGCTTGTTGTAGATAATCTGGAATTCGGAACATACTACTTTAAAGAAATAAAAGCGCCTAAAGGCTATATGCTTTCAGACAAACTTCTTACTGTGACTGTTACAGAGGCTCAAAAAGCTGCTAAGGTGAGTTTTTATAATGAGCGAAAGAAAGGTCTGATATCCATAAAGAAGATATCAGACAGACTTAAGGAACGTGGGCTTAGCGGAGCAGAATTTTCTTTATACAAAAAGGATGGTACTCTCATTAAAGAAAAGCTTGTGTCGAATCAGGATGGTATGATTACTGTTGATAATCTGTCGTGGGGTTCTTACTATCTGATAGAAACGAAAGCTCCAAAGGGATACCTTCTTTCTGACGAAAAGATATCATTTAAAATCAATGCTGAAAATGATGCGGGAAGAGCTGAAGGTAAAGACGGGGTAATTACAGTTATAAATGAACAGATTCCGGCTTCTGTAGTTCTTACAAAACATGAGACTCTTGAAGACGGAACACAGACTAAAATTCCGCTTAAGGGCGCAGCTTATGAACTGTATTATAATAATGGTACAGAGCAGAAGCTTGGTACATTTATAACTGATGATAAAGGTATGCTTTCTGTGGATGATTTAACTTTTGGTGAATATTATTTTATTGAAACAGTTGCACCAAAAGGTTATAAAAAACATGAAGGAAAGATTAAGTTTAATGTAAATGAGGAACATACAGAATCATATTGTGCAGTACAGACATATAATCAGAGAAAAACCGGAAATATTAATCTTCGTAAAACAGATGATAACGGTGATTATGTAAGCGGCGCAGTATATGGTTTATTTGATAAAACAACCGGGGAGCAGATTGATGAGACGAGAAAGCCGTCAAACAAGACTTTTAAAACTGACGGCGAGGGAGTAATTGATATTACTAATCTTTATTGGGGTGATTATTACATACAGGAATTAGAGGCTCCAAAGGGATATGAAAAGAATGACGCTAAGTATGAGTTTACGGTAGACAGCGAAACAGTAGCGTCTACTATACAGATTCTTGCGAATAACGACAGGCTTACCGGTACGGTTGAACTTACAAAATGTGCGGAAAATAATGAAAGTATTCTTCTTTCCGATGCAGTATTCACATTATACAAAAATGACGGAAGTGTGTATCGTGATGATATTAAAACGGGAGAAGACGGAAAGGTTACTGTAACTGATATTGAATGGGGAAGCTATTATTTTCTTGAGAAAACAGCTCCGGCAGGTTATGGACTGAATTCACAGAAAATAAGGTTTTCAGTAAATTATCTGACTGCATCCAAAACTCAGTATTTTACTGTTACTGACCCGGTTTTGGAGTCGGAACTGACGGTAGCGAAACGGATTAAAATATCAGATATTATTTATGAACATGGAAATCCAACCTTTACATTCAAAGTTGAAGGAAAGGACGCATCGAATAAATTACATTCATATTATAAAACGGTATCGTTTTCTAAAAATTATGTTGACAGCTATCTTGCTGCCAATCCTGGCGCCGCGTATGTTGAAGCATCGGTAACGTTTATCGGCATTCCGGCAGGAATATACACAGTAAGCGAGGTTGAGACTAACAGATATGAGACAGAAGCTGTAGAGGTAAGAAGCGGAAACGGTACAGCAGATGCTAATAGCGCGGTATTTGTATTTGATGAAAGTAACTTAAAAGGAGAAGCGGCATTTACTAATAAAAAGGTTAATCAGGGAGAAACATCTCATACGGCAGCAGCTGCGAATATCATCAACCGGCAGAAAAAACTTACGGCTGTGGTTGCAGAATATACGGGATCTGAGACTGTAACATCAAAGATGACGATAGATAACAGTGTACTTGATGTATATGCAGTATATGATGACGGTACACAGAGGCTGCTTGATAAAGCAACAGATAACTATACGGTAAACCCGGATGTTATTAGTGATGAAGTAAATGGTGCATTTACCGTAGAAGTTCAGTATACAGAGGCTGGAATTACAAGAAGAGATTCTTTTGAAATTAATGTTTCGATTTCAGACGTGTTTACATGGAAGCAACCGGAGGAAAAACCTATCTATGACGACGCCGGAAACAAGATTTATGACGGTACGGCTGTAATTACCGGCTATACCGGAAATTCATCCATTGTTAGGTTCCCGGAAACGGTTACCGGATGGAGAAATCTTGATGATTACGGCAATGGTGTTGATAGCGGAAAAGCAAATATAAATACCGGTTATGACAAAAAAGTTTATAAAGTTGTTGCGATTGAAGGACACGGATGGCAGGCGGCGTACGGAATAAAGAATAAGACCGGAATCGTACTGCCGGATACGCTGGAGCGCGTCGGATATCAGGCGTTCCGTGATTGCTCGGGACTTACCGGAAATCTGGTGATACCGGACGGCGTACAGCAGATTGACGAAGGAGCTTTCTTCGGATGCAGCGGGCTCACAGGAAGTCTGGTAATACCGGACAGTGTAACAACGCTCGGGAAGGAGTCTTTCCGTAATTGTTCGGGGCTTAGCGGAAATTTGGTGATACCGGACGGCGTACAGCAGATTGGCGAAAGCGCTTTCTTTGACTGCAGAGGACTTACAGGATGTCTTTATATTCCTGATACAGTAACAATCCTTGGTAATCGAGCATTTGTGAACTGCAGTGGCTTTAACGGACCGTTACATTTGCCGGAAAAAATCACATCGATTGAGATGAACACATTCTATAATTGTTCGGGATTAACAGGAGAATTAACAATACCGGACGGTGTAACATCAATCAAGCATGGAGCATTTTATAAATGTTCAGGACTTACGGGAACCCTTAATATACCAAATTCAGTAATAGAAATTGGTGTGGGAAGTTATGAAGGGTGCGGAGCATTTCAGAGCTGCACAGGCTTTACCGGACTGACCCTCGGTAACAGCTTAAAAACGCTTGGACAGAGAGCATTCTATGGCTGCCGAAATATGACAGGTAATTTGTATCTTCCGGATTCGTTAACAACGATTGGCGAAAGTGCATTCTATGAATGCGTGGGCTTTACCGGAGACCTGACTATACCGGACAGCGTGACCGCAATTGAGGGTGAGGCATTCCGAGACTGTCGTTTTGACGGAGAGCTAAGGCTTGGCAGCGGTTTAACGAAGCTTGCTAACCATGCATTCTGGAGATGTTATAAGCTTAAAGGAAACATTACGATTCCAAACGGCGTAACGGAGATTGGCACCGAGGCTTTCTTTAACTGCCGCAGCATGGATTCCATTACGGTTCCGGCTGCAGTAACAAGTATTGGCACAAGCGCCTTCGGCTATTATTGGGTAGATATACCGAATGAATACCAAAACAAGTATTTGAAAGAGCTTGTGCTTCCTACACATTTCCAAGGGGAGACCTTTGGCGCAGACGCAAGCAATACAAGTATTATTTATCGTAATTAAGCTTATTTCCCGGCTATTACGCCGGATAAGATATGAACAAGGGAAAAAGGGGGTATTAATTGAAAAAAATACTAAATATATTATCTACATTACTTTTGGCAGTGCTTATTATTGTACTAATAACGGTTCTTGTGGCAAAGCTTGGCTTTGGTGTTGAGATGAAAGCGGTACTCACTTCATCAATGGAACCGGAATTGCCGGTAGGCAGCCTGTTGGTTATCACTCCTGCATCATATGAAGAGATTGAAATTGGGGATGATATTACCTTTGTAAGAGATGAAAACCTGACGCTGGTTACACATCGGGTTATAGAAAAAGATGATGAAAGACAGTACATAACGACACAAGGAATTGCAAACAATACGGCAGATAATCCGACTTCATATGAAAATGTTGTCGGAAAAGTAAAATTTCATATACCGTATATCGGATATCTCGTAATTTGGACGTCTGATTTAAAAGGTAAAATTATTTGCTGTATAATTATTGCAGCGCTTGTAGCCATAAGTCTTTTATTGTCAGAGGGTGAAACCGGAAAGAAAAAAACGTAGTAAGAATCAGGGTATGATGTAGATTTAATTTAAAAATAATGCAATAAATAAGGGAGGAAAGGTTATGAAAAGTAACAAAAAAATTCTAATGGGAACAGTAGCCGTAGGATTAGTTGCAGCGTTGGCAATAGGAGGTACATGGGCATATTTGACTGATGAAACCGAAAGGCGTGCAAATAATTTTACGTTTGCATCAGACAGTATTGATGCGAGGCTTACTGAGCCTAAGTGGGATGGTGTGGTTGACTATGAATATAATGATGATGGTACAATAACACCGATTTACGATTGGACTGACAATGACAGCAATCCTGATACGCCGGACGTTCCGGTATACGGTTATACAGATGGAGATAAGTCCAAGCCGATTACCGATAAGTCTGCTCTTGAAGAGGGCAAGGATTATCGCCCTAGAAAGGATTCAAATGATGATACTTACCATCCGACATATGGTGACGAGCAGTCAGTAAATATGATTCCGGGTGCAGAAGCATCAAAGAATCCGATTATTACTAATACCGGTATAGTTGATGAATGGATAGCTGCAAAAGTAACATTTGTACATGCGGCGGGAAGTACGGACGCAGGTAAACCGCTTGATGCAGCTGAGATGGGAAATGTAGTTGATGCGCTTGATATTGACTGGAAAGTTGGTACCGGTGATGACTGGGAGCGAATTGGCGGTACAGAAAGTGATATTTCGCAGACATTTTATTATAAGAAAATTGTTGCAAAGGATTCTGATGTAACAGATAAAGGAAAATACGGTGAAGCAACATCTCCAATATTTACAAAAGTATCAGTAAAAAATACTGCAACTAATCAGCAGGTTAAAGCTTTGGAAGACATGGGAGGTTTTGCAATCTGGATTGAAGGTTTTGCAGTGCAGAGCGACGTTTCAGCTGAATATGAAGGTTTTAAGACATGGGCAGGCACAGGAGTTGTCTTTAACAATACACCTACTAATGAAAAACCTGCTGAAGTTTCAAAACCTGGAATTATTCCGGCACAATGACTTAAAAAATCAAATTTATAAAAATAAAAGGAGATTATTATGAAAAAAAGTAAGAAAATTATAACAGGAATAGCAGCAATTACATTGGTAGCAGCATTGGGAATCGGTGGAACATTGGCATATCTTACAGACTCGGAAAAGGTAACTAATACATTTAGTGTGGCTGACCTTGATATCACGCTTACCGAGCCGGAATGGGACGATACTACAGACGGTAAAGATATGGAGCCGGGAGATACCGTTAAAAAGGACCCGACAGTAAATGCGGTTAAAGGCGACAGTTATGTAAGAGTAATTATGACCATTAAGGATAAAGACGGCAATGTTATTAAAAGTGGCGGCGATACTGTTGGAGAAGGGGCAGACGCTAAGGACCGCCTTGCGCTTATACTTGATACAATTCGTTATGCTAATCCGGCGCTTGCAGAAGGCATCCCTTATTCATTGGAACAGCTTAAGAGCGTAGCAAGAGTAAATGCTGATTTTACACTTAAAAGTGGAGCTGATGGTGTATATACCTATACATACAATAACATTCTTAAGAAAGACGATAGTGCGACGCTGTTTTCAAACATTGTAATACCTACAGATTGGAACCGTGCGCGTCTTTCGCTTCTTGGTGAATATCAGATTGAAATATATGCACAGGCAATTCAGACAAGTAATTTTAATAGTGCTGATGAAGCATTTGCAGCTTTAGATGCTGAGATTGCAGCAGGTACGCTTGATGAGGACTATGGTGCAACCGGAAAAGTAGATGTTACCCCGTAATTTGATTAAATTAGTATTGATTATTGCACAGCCGGGTGATGCCGGTTGTGCAGCGATTGTTTCGTAGGAGGTGTCTTGGTGAAAAAGTCTACGCTTTATTCCGCCCTGTGTATTGCTTTTATGTGTTCATTTTTATTTTCCTCAGTAATGAGTTTTGCTTCATGGAAAAGTCAAGGAGACACAATAAATAAAATTACAATAGCAAGCGTAAAGGGATGTATTGAAGAAGAATATGAGCAGAATCAGGTCGTTTTCCCGAACGGAACAGTTGAAAAAGTCGTTAAGGTTAAAAATACCGGAACTGCTGACGCAATGATAAGGGTTAAAGTTGAAAAAGTATGGGGAGACGGCAGAGATGAAAACGGGAAATTAATTATTAATCCTGAATTAGATACAGATAATATAATGATTCATTATAATACTGAAAAATGGGTTTATAATGCAGAAGACGGATATTATTACTATATGCAGGTATTAAAACCGGGAGATACTACGTCATCTTTGTTTGATAGTTTTACAGTAAACGGTAATAAAACGGATGGCAGGTATAAAAATAAGCATGCAGATATAGTTGTTAGTATGGAAATGGTTCAGGCAGCAGGAGGAGGTCTTTCTTATTGGGGAACTTCTTTTGAGAAACTTGGAATTGTTTATAAGCAGCAAGTGCAGACTGATATCATTACAACAGTTGATTTTAAAAATCCAAAGGAAGGGTTCGCGTTTGAGGTAAATGACGGAGATTTGTTTGCAAATTTTAAGAATCTGGTTCCGGGGGAAAGCAGAAGCCAGGTTGTAGAAATTACAAACAAATGGAATAAGGATACAGAAATCTTTCTTTGGGCAGAGTATATTGAACAGTCGCAGGCTACAGATAAAACCCGTGAACTGATTAATAAGCTTCTCCATGAAAATGCAGTAATTGTAATAACTGATGATAACGGAACAATTATATATAAAGGCGCTGTATGGGGGAATCCCGATATAGATTCTAAGGGAACAGATTCTATGAAATATCCGATAAGCCTCGGATTGTTTGCGGAGAATCAGACGAAAAAGCTGAATATCAGTCTGTATCTTGATTCACAGACTGATAATGAATATATGGAACTTACAGGCCTGATTAAGTGGGTGTTAAGTGCAGAAGGAACGGATACGCAGGAAAAAATATCCGAACCTGAAAAAATAATAACGGAAAAAATTCATACGACGGATTCGCCAAAAACAGGAGATTCATCAGGAGTATTCCTATACGGCGTAACTGCAATAATATCATTCCTGTTAATGCTTATAACCCTTCGGAAAGCTAAGAAAGCACAGAATATGAAAATATAATATTTTTACTGAAGGAACATCCTTAATTCCTGAATACAGTTATTTGCATCACTACGTCCGAGCTGATATATGCGTTCAAGCTCGGACGGGTTATTTTCTGTCTGTTTTATGTCTATTGGAACACTTGGTCTTATTACATATGTGCTGCCCTTTTGTTCTTCATCTTTTATATATTCCAGAGTTTCATTATAGTGTATATGTCTTGTGGCAATAGCGTCAACAAAATCAGGATAGTCCTTATATTTACGTTTGATTATAGGAAGCATTATATTTTTCTTTTTGGTATAACCAAGATGTCTTGTGAGTATTACGACATTTTTATTATAGCCGATACTCTGAAAATAACGTAAAGGTATGGAATCTGACATGCCGCCGTCCATATACATGCCTCCGTCTATACATACGTTTTTTGAAACTACAGGAAGAGAAGCGGATGCGCGCATCCATTCAATATCTTTAGGAGAGCCGGTTTCACATTTATGGTATACAGGTTTTCCGGTTTTCATATCGGTACATGTCACATAGAATTCCATCGGGGAATTTTTAAAAGCGTCGACGTCAAAGACGTCAAGTTTTTCAGGAATTTCATGGTAACAGAAAGATACGCCAAAAAGGTCGCCCGTGCGAAGCAGCGAGCGAATACTTTTATATCTCTTATCTTTACAATATTTTTTATTATAACGGATTACGCGTCCTATCTGATGGGATTTTAGGTTGCATCCGAATACTGCTCCTGCCGATACCCCTATAGCCCCGTCAAATGTTATGTTATTTTCCATAAAGACGTCCGTTACTCCGGCGGTGTACATGCCGCGCATGGCACCGCCTTCCATAACAAGACCTGTTTTCATAGCTTCACCTTCTATTATTCAAGTGTTGCCTTTTTTGCCAGTTCAAATTCATCAGTTGTTTCTTTTGATGGAGCAGGTGTAATAAGGCTTACAACTACTACAAATATGCATCCGACAATAAATGCAGGAAGAAGTTCGTATATATTAAGAACACCACCCATAGGGCTTATAAGGAATTTCCATACGAATACCATTAAACCGCCGCTTATCATTCCGGCAAGTGCGCCCCATTTATTAGTTCTCTTCCAGAATAGTGAGAATAGGACTACAGGACCGAATGAAGCGCCGAAGCCCGCCCATGAAAATGATACAATATTAAATACTGAACTGTCAGGGTCGCGTGCGATGAATATTGCTATTATAGAAATAATAACAACTGTAACTCTTGCAATTATCATAGCAGCTTTATTTGATATCTTAAGTCCGAAGAAATCTGTAATTATATCCTTTGAAACGCTGGAGGATGCCGCAAGAAGCTGGGAGTCGGAAGTAGACATTGTAGCTGCAAGTATACCGGCAAGAATAACGCCTGCAATAATTGCTGCAATTGCACCGTGTGAACTTACAAGCTTAGCGATTTCAATTATTATTGTTTCTGAATCTGAAAGATTGTCAAGGACGCCTGCTTTAGTCATTGCATTTCCGATTATACCGATAAGAACTGCAACTGTAAGTGATATTACAACCCATACAGTAGCGATTCTTCTTGAAAGCTTAAGTTTTTTGCTGTCTTTTGCTGCCATAAAGCGAAGAAGAATGTGAGGCATACCGAAATATCCAAGTCCCCATGCAAGCATTGAAGCCATCTGTAAAGGACTGTAGGACTGAGAAGCGCCGTCTTTGTAAATATGTGAAAAACTAAAATAACCCGGTATTTCTTTTGCGTTATCAATAACGGCGTCCATGCCTCCTGCCGTCACAGTACCAAATCCTAAAATTACAATAAGAGCAATAGTCATTACAATACTCTGCATAAAGTCAGAAGTGCTTGCAGCAAGGAAACCGCCGAGCGTTGTATACAAAACAATAACTACTGCGCTTATAACCATTGCAGTAAAATAATCAATTCCGAAAAGGCTGTTGAATAATTTACCGCATGCTGAGAATCCTGAAGCCGTATACGGAACGAAGAATACAACTATTACAAGAGCAGCAATAAGTGACAGAATATGTCTGTTGTCACGATGCCTCTTTGAGAAAAATTCAGGAATAGTAGTAGAATCACCGGCAATTTCCGTGTATTTTCTAAGTCTTTTGGCAACGATAAGCCAATTGATATATGTACCGATGGCGAGACCGATTGCTGTCCATGCCGCATCAGCTATGCCGCTTGCGTAAGCCACGCCAGGAAGTCCCATAAGAAGCCAGCCGCTCATGTCGGAGGCCTCGGCGCTCATAGCCGTTACGAATGGACCAAGAGTTCTTCCTCCCAGATAAAAATCCTTAGTTGAATTGTTCCTTTTAGCATAGAATATACCGATACCTATAACCAAAATAAGGTATGCAATAATGGATATCAGTATATATATGTTTGCTGTACTCATTTTTTTTCCTCCTCTGAAAAGTCATTATCTTTCGCATTATAACATTTTTTATGTACAAGGGCAACTTTTGAATTGTTACTATTATCGCCAGCCGCCGTCAGCAGTGATAATCTGTCCCGTTATATAGGGGCTAAAGCAGCTTATGGCGTATACGGCGTCGGCAATTTCTTCGGTTGTTCCCATTCGTCCTGCAGGTAGATCCTGTATTATGTCCTGTTTTTCTTCGTCAGTAAAACAATTGTTCATATCGGTATCAATAAGTCCGCATGCAAGCGCATTTACGGAGATACCGCTTGGGGCAAGTTCTTTTGCAAGAGCTTTTGTAAATGTATTGACTGCGCCCTTGGAAGCAGAGTAAGCTGCCTCGCATGAAGCCCCGTAATTTCCCCATACGGAAGAAATATTGATTATACGTCCGGAATGTTTTTTAAGCATATACGGAATCGCGGCTCTACAACAGTAGAAAATAGAATCTGTATTGCTTCCCATAACTTTATGCCAGTCCTTGTCCGACATAGTGTTAATAAGACCTATGTAGGAAATGCCTGCGTTGTTAATCAGAATATCTACATTTCCGTAAGTTTTTTCTATTATATTGAATAAATCATTTACATTGTCTGATAAAGACAAATCGCCCGTGTAACATATGCAGTCCGAACCGAGTTTGAGAATTTCGTCTTTTACTTCATTTAACATATCGGTATTATGTCTGCACGTTATTGCCATATGAACTTTTTCCTTTGCGAATCTTAGTGCAATGGATTTTCCTATTCCGCGTGATGCGCCGGTCACTATAACTGTTTTCATGTTGCTCTCCTTATATGAAAATTTTAGAATCAGTATATAGGTTTTTATCAGGTTTAACAATATGATTTGTAATTTTTTTATTATTATGTTAAAATCGTCATAATTAATGTGTAGATAAGGAGAGCGCATATGAAAAAAATAAGCAGAAACAGACGCGGATTGTATATATGCATTGTATTATATGTGCTTTCCTGCGTGAGTCTTTTTGTTTTTTGTGAGAAAATATCTTACAGATATATATTTGATGAAAAAATAACTGCTCTTGAAAGTAATACGGAAGTTTCGGCTGATTCGTTTTCAGAGGCGGTTTCCGATAATCTTAACAGTATGTCCGAGGTTGCAAACGATTTGGCGGGATTTAATTCCCTTCAGAGCTATGAAGCCCTTAATATGCTTCGTATATCTGAGATGAATACTACATATTCAGGATTAAATATACTTTATAGTGATGGAAGTATGGTGAATTCGCAGGGTGATGTAACACAGGCAGACAGCGGCATGATTGCGGAAGTGTTTGGTAATCGTTACGGCGTATCAATGGTATCAGAGCTTCAGGGGAATAATGAGAATAATCTTATAGTGTATGTGCCTATAGTTGATGGAAAGACTGAGCTGATAGGAAAAATAGACCTTCTTAGTACAGCGAGATTTATAAGCGCTGCCAACACAAACCTTACGCGCATTATTTTGTTTGAATCGGATGAAGGACGTATTATATTAGATGCCGACAAGCGTGCCGTGAATGACAATTATCTTCCTTATAATTTGTATAATTATCTGAATAATATTGAATTTACTGATGATTACTCAATTAATGATATGATGAAGAACATAGGTAAAGGACAGTCTGGTTATGCAGGTGTTAAATCCGGTAATAATAATCAGGTTAATTTCATATCGTATGCACCTGTAGGATATAACGACTGGTATCTTGTTCAGGTTATGCCTGAGGAGATTATTAATAATGCAGTTGCGGAATTTCATGGAAGGATAAGAATTATATTCGCTGTAGTTTCGGTAATATTTCTTGTATTATTGTTACTTATGTTCTATATTATACGGAGAAACTATAAAAAAGATGAAGAAGAGCGGATTAAGCTTTTGCATTTAAATTTGGAAAATGACATAAGAAGCAGATTTTTTGCGGAAGTGTCGCATGAACTTAAGACGCCGCTTAATGCTATGGTTGGAATGATGGACCTCTGTGAGATTAATGCCGATAACCCTGAAAGAGTTAAGGAATGTATTGCAGGTCAGAGGACAGCGAGTGAACAGTTGGTAACGCTTATTGATGATATGCTTGATACAGAGCCGTACACTGATAATCAGGAACATAGTAATGAGAAAGAATTCAATCTTGGAAAGCAGCTTCATGAGCTTGTAACACTTGGCAGCGCAAGAATTAAGGAAAAGAATATTAATTTCAAGATTACGCTTTCTAACCTTGAACATGAGAATGTTATCGGAGATGAAAGAAGATTTAACAGAGTTTTGTTAAATGTGCTTGATAATGCAGGTAATACCGTCGGTGAGAACGGAAGTATTAATATATGTCTTGCCGAGAATAAGACAGATGAGTATAATGTTTCAGAGTATATTTATACGATTACCGATACCGGTTCGGGAAGTGCTGGATTCGGAATGGAGATAGCGCGTGAGATGGTTGAAAAGATGGGCGGCGAATTTGTATCTGAGTCCGACCCTGAGTCCGGGAACCGTATTATAATCAAATTTATAATGAATATTGTTGAAGCAGAAGATAATGTGTTGTATGCGGACGTCCGTAAAAAATATAAAGATAAAACTATAGTTATAGTTGATGATGACGCAGCGCTTCTTAATTGGATGGAGCATATGGTTGTTTCTGTTGGAATGAAGGCAGTATGTTATAATGATGTTTTTTCAGCAATTAACGGAATAGAAAAAATGTATTCAGACAATAAAAGAGCTGCGCTTGTGATATTCGGATGGAAGATGCCGGGAATGAGCGGTGCGCAGCTGGCTGTGAAGGTCAGGAGGATTGCAGGTAAAGATATTCCGATTATTATACAGACTTCATATGAACATGACGAGACAGAGCTTGATATGCATCTTGCAGCCGTGAATAAAGTTATGGTGGAGCCGATATTCTGTTCTGAGTTTTTAAGTATGCTTAAAGATATGGATACAGAATTAGAATCAGGTAAAAAGGTGTTTCCTGACTTCTCGGGAAAGAGAATTCTGCTTGTTGACGACCATAAGGTAAATGTTAAGATGATGGAAGAGTACCTTACGTATACAGGGGCGCAGGTTGATACCGTATATGACGGAACTTATGCGCTGGATATGTTTTCCGAAAAGGGAGAGGGGTATTATGATGTAATCCTTATGGATGTAAGGATGCCGCGTATGGACGGCTGTGAAGCGTCAAGGAGAATACGAAGTATGAATAGCGATTATGCTAAGAATATTCCGATTATTGCATTATCAGCTAATGCATTTTTTGAAGACAGAAAGAAATCTAAGGAGGCAGGCATGAATTCACATCTTGCCAAGCCGGTAAAATATTACGAAGTGTATGATGAACTTGAAAAGTGGTTCAACAGATAGCAGAGTATTTGTATGAATGGAGAAATAAGTTATGAAAAAGAAAAAAAGCGTAGGCAGAATTATTGTTGTAATGTTTTTGCGTTCTTTTTTTGTTGTGATGATTCTTTTGGCAGCAGGTATATGCAGTTATATGCTTACTATGAAATATTATGAGGTAAGCGATGATAATACAGATAAAGATGCAGTGCTTGACATAGTAGGGGATGTTACGGCTGACGCTGTTTCGCGTAATATTATATATTCGTATGACCCGGCTACAAAAATTATTGACGCCATTGTTATTGAAATTCTTAATACTGAGTCAGGTAATTTGGATTTTGTTACGATACCTGCAGAATCACAGATTACCGTAAGTAATGAGATTTATAAAAGGATGTGCGCTGCCGGGGCTGATGCACCGCAGATAATAACATTGTCTCTGCTTAATGATTATTTCGGTGATGATACGGCATATGAATACGGAATCCTTCTTTTGGAAGATTATATGGGTATAGATATCGGTTATTATACAAGCATGGAAAACAGTGTATTTAACAGTATGTTTACACAGTCTGAAGAGACAGGGTGCTTTAGACCTTCAGACCAGCTTGTTACGGAAGCGCAGTCTGCCGTTCAGAGTGACGGATTAGAGTCATTTATTAAAACAAAATATGCTTCCCTGACATCTAATCTTAAGGTAAAGAATAAACTTAAATATATAGAAACATATTCAAAGGTTAATCCGGCATTTATATATACGAATATAGTGCCGGGCGCTGCTACAGGCGGAAATTACATAATAGATGCCGAGGCTGCAAATGTGCAGTACCAGACAATACTTTCACAGCCGGCTTATAAAGTTCCTCAGTCTGATGCTGCTAATGTGTCTTCAAAAGGAAAGAACATAAAAGTGCTTAACGGAAGCGGTACTGAAGGAATTGCCGCTGCTGTAAAAGCTATACTTGAAGATTCGGGTATGACGGTTGTAAAGATAGCTGATAATCCTGAGGTAATTGAGAATACTATTATATATGTAGCAGAAGATGGAATGGGAACCGACCTTTTGTATCATTTTGACAATGCACAGATTGAAGTAAAAGAGCTTGATGAAGGAATAGACATAATGGTTATTGTAGGCTCTGCAGACAAGGAGCTTATTAATACCAGACAGTATTAGTTTGATTTGGAGGACGTTTATGAATGGTATAGCAGATGTAATGGGGCTTCCCGTAAATGTTATTACCGAAAGAGAATTTGTCGGACTTGTAAATGCTTATTTAAGAAATGACGTTATGAACGTTGTATATATGATTTCGGTAGATACGCTTTCTTATATGTCAGATATGCCGGAAATTTCAGAAACATTAAAGGATTCCAACCTTATACTGCCCGCTGAAAAGCTTATTTTAAGCAAGTCAAGGGTCAAAAAGCCCAGAGGCGGAGTAATGGGCTACAGGGCATTTCTGCATTTGTTAAAAGACAGAACTCTTATTAATACAATATATGTAATAGGTTCTGAACAGAATTATACTGAGCAGCTTGCAGAAGTGCTGCATGACAGTAATCCCAAGATTGACATATGCGGAGTACAGGCATTGGATTCCGGTAATAATGCAGAAGTTGTAATTAATGATATTAACAGCGCGGTACCTGATGTAATTGTACTTGCGATGGACAGTCCGGTACTTGTTAATTGGATGAAAGAGCATAAGTCTAAGCTTAATGCAAAGCTGTGTGTAGTGTTCTGCGATATGCTTGAGAGCATTGTTAAAGAGAATGTTAAGCCGGCACAATGGATAACAAAAATGGGACTTGAAAAAGTCTATTATAAGTTTGTGGTAAAAAAATATAATAAAAGCAGTAAAAAAGAGCGTATATTTAATGCGTTATTGGCAGAATATAATAATAAAAGGGAGTGAAACCTCTGAATATTCTGCTTACTAATAACCGATTTATTAATTATATACTAATAGCGATTGGAGTCAGCCTGATGGCTGTCGGTATCAGAGTCATATATGAACCCCTTGGACTTGTAACCGGCGGTGTTTCAGGTTTTGCTATTGTTGTAGAATCATGGACTTCGGCGCTTTTTTCGGGTGGAATTCCTGTATGGATTTCTACAGCAATTATAAATATTCCTTTATTTATTGCAGGGATATTTGTTAAAGGAAAGGGTTATATTATACGGTCTTTTTTTGCTGTAATAATATTTACTCTTGAACTTGGACTGATACCGCAAATGGATGTTGCGGGAGAAGACCTTCTTATGGCGGCGGTCTGCGGCGGTGTATTAAACGGCGCGGGACTTGGAATTGTTATGACTACAATGTCTTCAACAGGCGGAACTGACCTGCTCGGCGCAATAATAAGACATTTTAAGCCTGAATATAGTGTCGCAACGATTATTTTCTTTATAGATACAGTTATTGTAGTTTTTGGTGCGGCTGAGTTTGGACTTAGAAAGGCGCTTTATGCGCTTATTGCGGTCTATATAACATCAAAAGTCATGGACGGCGTTTCAGCCGGAGTCAGATATTCAAAGATGTTGTTTGTAATAACGGATAACGGAAATGCAATTGCCGGTGAAATTATGAAGCATATTAACAGGGGCGTTACAAATGCTGCCGTAAAGGGTATGTACAGCGGCAATAACAAGCATATGCTTATATGTATAATGTCAAAAAAAGAGTGTATTAAGGCATTAAGAATCGTAAATGAGATAGATGAATATGCATTTGTTGTGATAACGGACGCCAGAGAAGTACTTGGCGAAGGATTTCTAAGAACGGCAAATTATTTGGATTAGTCGTATAATTTCAGGAAAATATTTGAAATTTGACGGTGTAAGGGAGCATTACGCTTATGTGCAATTTTCACAAAATATAGTACAGTATTTTGTGTAAAAGCTACATGGTGTTTTGCTCTTTTTTGGTGTAATATATATACATAGCACATGGTTGTGCGTAAATCTAGGGAGGAAATGAAACAAATGGCAAGTTTATCATTAAGAAACATCAACAAGACATATCCTAATGGATTTGTTGCAGTAAAGAATTTTAACCTTGAGATTGCAGATAAGGAGTTTATCATCTTTGTAGGCCCTTCAGGTTGTGGAAAATCAACAACTCTTCGTATGATTGCCGGACTTGAAGAGATTACAGACGGAGAATTGTACATAGGTGACAAGATGGTTAATGATGTTGAGCCTAAGGACAGAGACATCGCAATGGTATTCCAGAACTACGCTTTATACCCACATATGTCAGTGTATGACAACATGGCTTTCGGACTCAGACTCAGAAAAACTCCAAAGGACAGAATTGATAAGCTGGTTCATGAAGCAGCTAAGATACTTGATATTGAACATTTATTAGACCGTAAACCAAAGGCTTTATCAGGTGGACAGAGACAGCGTGTCGCTATGGGACGTGCAATAGTTCGTGATCCTAAGGTATTCCTTATGGATGAGCCTTTATCAAACCTTGATGCAAAGCTTCGTGTACAGATGCGTATTGAGATTTCAAAGCTTCATCAGAGACTTGAGACAACAATTATTTACGTTACTCATGACCAGACAGAGGCTCTTACACTTGGGACAAGAATCGTTGTTATGAAGGATGGAGTTATCCAGCAGGTTGATACACCGCTTGACCTTTATATGAAGCCTAAGAACCTTTTCGTTGCAGGATTCATTGGTTCACCTCAGATGAATTTCATCGACGCAAGAGTTACTAAGAATGGCAACAATGTTGACCTTGTATTCGGAGAGTATTCAGTAAGACTTCCTGAAGCAAAGGCAAAGAAGGTTATTGACGGAGGTTATGAAGACAAGATAGTTGTACTTGGAATCAGACCTGAAGATATTAAGGATGAAGAGATGTTCATATCACAGGCAGAGGGATGCTGTTTAGATGCAACAGTTAAAGTGTATGAGATGCTTGGTGCAGAAGTATTCCTTTACTTTACAGTTGATAAGTATGATATTACCGTAAGGGTTAATCCTCGTACAACAGCAAGACCTGGAGATACTGTAACAATTGCATTTGATATGTCTAAGGCTCATATATTTGATAAAGAGACTGAGCAGACAGTTACTAATTAAGCTTGCTAACGTAACTTTTAAAAGTTAATATTCACGGCTTAGCCGATTTAGATAAAGTCTCATCATGCTTGCATGAATGAGACTTTATCTAAATCGGCTAAGCGCTTGTGAAGCAGGAACCGCCTCAATATGAGCAGTCTTAGTGCGCAGCACGAAACGGGAGCCTGTTAAGGCGACGAATGCGAATTGGGTGTGGCGGTTCCGTGAATAGTAACATAAAAGACCGCTTATTCTGATAGAAATTTCAGATTTGCGGTCTTTTTGTGTCCTTTACTTTTTGATATTTTAATGTTAAACTTAAACAAATATGCAGTTTGATGGGGGTGTGTCTATATGATATCTAACCAGATTATCCAGAATACTATAGACGGTATAAAGAATATCGCCCGTATAGATATATGTGTGATGGATGTTGACGGACAGGTAATTGCAACTACATTTGAGAATACGGATATGTATACGAACGCTGTAGAATTATTTGTGGATTCGCAGGCTGATAGTCAGGAAGTGCAGGGAGTACACTTTTTTAAGGTATTTGATGATAATCATCTTGAATATGCGGTTATTATGCGCGGAGACAGTGAAGATGTATACATGGTAGGTAAAATTCTTGTGTTCCAGCTTCAGAGTCTCATAACTGCGTACAAAGAAAGATATGATAAAGATAATTTTATTAAAAATCTTCTTCTTGATAATCTTCTTCTTGTTGATATTTATAACCGTGCAAAGAAACTTCATATTGACCCGAGTGTCCGAAGAGGCGTATTTCTTATATCTCCGCAAAATGATGATAATAATGCGTTAGAGATAGTAAGAAGTCTGTTTGCGACAAAGGCAAAGGATTTTATTACAGCTGTAGACGAAAGAAGTATTATAGTTGTAAAGGAGCTTAAGCCGCAGGAAGGCTACGATAATCTCAACAAAACTGCCCGTATGATTATAGATATGCTCAATACCGAGGCTATGACTAATGTGCGTGTTGCATACGGAACTATAGTGGATGACCTTAAGGAAGTTTCACGTTCATATAAAGAAGCTAAGATGGCGCTTGACGTCGGTAATATATTTTATAGTGATAAGAATGTTATTGCATATAACAATCTTGGAATAGGAAGACTTATATATCAGCTGCCGGTACAGTTGTGCAGCCTTTTTATACAGGAGAGCTTCGGAGAGCTTTCTTTGGAGGATTTTGACGAGGAGACGATTACTACAATTGTAAAATTCTTTGAGAACAATCTTAATGTGTCTGAAACGTCAAGGCAGCTTTTTATTCACAGGAATACGCTTGTATACAGGCTTGATAAAATTCAGAAAAGTATAGGTCTGGACTTAAGGAATTTTGATGATGCAATTACATTTAAAATTGCATATATGGTTTCAAAATATATGAAATACATGGAGAATAATAATTACTGATTGTGGAGGTACTGCAGTGTATAAAGATGAAGAGCCGATAATTGCTCTGAGCAACGTATCTAAAACTTATTCAGAAGGCGTTGACGCTCTGGATGATGTTTCATTTTCTATAAGTAAAGGTGAATTTGTATTTATTGTGGGACCGAGCGGTTCGGGTAAATCTACTTTGATTAAGCTGCTTCTTAAAGAAATTAATCCTACGAGCGGCAAAATAGAAGTATTCGGGAAAAACTGCGCTGATATAAAGCGTAGGCATATTTCCAGGTACAGACGTAATATAGGTGTAGTTTTTCAGGATTTCAGATTATTAAATGACAGAAACGTATTTGAAAATGTTGCGCTTGCGCAGAGGGTTATCGGAGTGTCCAGATGGTCTATGAACAGAAATGTATCATCTGTATTGTCGCTTGCCGGGCTTACCGAAAAGTTCAGGGCTAATCCTAAAGAGCTTTCGGGAGGCGAGCAGCAGAGAGTTGCGCTTGCAAGAGCGCTTGTGAACAGACCAAGCATTCTTCTTGCCGATGAGCCGACAGGAAATCTTGACCCGAAAAATGCGTGGAGTATTATGGAGCTTCTTGATGAGGTTAATAAGCTTGGCACTACGGTTATCGTTGTCACCCATAACCCTGATGTTGTGGATATGATGCAGAAGCGTGTCATAATGATGAAAGACGGAAAACTTATACATGACGAAAGCAAAGGTGGATACTTATATGAAAGGTATTAGTGTTCTTTTATATAGTCTGAAACAGGGATTAAAGAATATAAAGCATAATGGATTATTTACACTTGCATCTATAGGAACGATATCGGCATGTCTGTTCTTATTTGGACTGTTTTATTGTATCGTTTGTAATTTCCAATACATGATTAAAAATGCGGAGACATCTGTAGGCGTAACTGTTTTCTTTCAAGAAGGAACGGCTGATGATGTTATAAAGTCAATAGGAGATAGTATAAAGGCGAGAACTGAGGTAGACAGAATAGAGTTCATTTCGGCGGAAGAAGCATGGGAAAAATTCAAGGAAGAAATGTTTTCGGATGATGAAGCCGCGCTGTCAGAGACATTTGGCGCTGATAATCCTCTTAAGGATTCGGCGTCTTATGAAGTGTATCTCAATGACATTTCAAAGCAGACTGAACTTATTTCATATATTAACGGACTTTCCGGGGTAAGAGAAGTACGCGGTTCGGATGCGGCTGCTAAAGGGCTTAGTAATTTTAACAGGCTGGTAGGTTATATTTCGGCTGCAATTATCATAATACTACTTGCAGTATCCATATTTCTTATTAATACAACGATTACTATGGGTATCAATGTCCGTAAGGAAGAGATTGCCATAATGAAGTTTGTCGGCGCTACAGATGCATTTATACGGATGCCGTTCATTATTGAAGGAATAATTATAGGTATTTTGGGAGCAGCCATACCTATCGTAATATTGTATTTTATGTATTCTAAAATTATAGAATTTATATCGGATAAATTCAGTGTTTTATCAAATATACTTGTATTTGTTGACGGAAGCGTTGTATTCCGGGTACTTATTCCGTTGTCGATTCTTGTGGGAGTCGGAATTGGGCTTGTGGGAAGCATATCAACTATGAGAAAGTACCTTAAGGTATGATTTTGGAAAGGAGAATTCCTATGAAATTATCAAAAATAGCGGTAAGAACGGCGGCTCTTGTTATGTGTGCTGTTATTGCTGTAACTACGGTTAATTATTCTTTTGCGGTAACGGTAAGCGAAGCGCAGGCTGAAAAAAAGGATCTTGAAAATAAGCGTAATAAAACAAGCCAGATGCTTGAGGACCTTGAATCCGATAAATCCGATATTGTGGCATATATTAAAAAGCTTGATACTAAGATGACCGACCTTTCAACAAGTATCAGGGAGATTAAAGGAAAGATAAAGGAAAAAAGAAGTTCAATTAAGGAGCTTGAGGTTAAGATAGTTGAATCTGAAACTGAAATTAAAAATCAGTATGAGACAATGAAGAAGCGCATAAAATATATGTATGAGAAGGGCAACTCTGAGTATATAGATATTCTGCTTGCTTCAGACGGTCTTGCCGATTTTTTAAATAAAAGCGAATATATAGGAAAAATATCTGAATATGATTCTACAATGCTGGATAATTATAATCAGGCAAAGACTGCCCTTGAGGAAAAGAAGACATCGCTTGAAGAAAAGAAAGAGCTTCTTGTGGAATCAAAGAAGGAGCTTGAATCAGAGCTTTCCGCGCTTGATAAGATATCTTCAAAAAAGAATGCTGAACTTGCAAACTACAATGATAATATTGCAATTGCTCAAAATCAGTTAAGCGAATATGATAATGAACTTGTAAGGCAGGAAAAGATAATAGAAGACGCCCTGCTTGAAGAGCAGAGAAGAATAGCAGCGGAAGAAGAAAGAAAAAGAAAAGAGGAAGAAGCAAGGAAAAAAGCTGAAGCAGCTAAAGCGGCGGCAAATAAGGCAACCAATGCTCCAAACGGACAGACGGATAAGCCGCAGGCAGCAGAACCGACAGAAAAACCTGAGACTCCGGCTGTAAGCAGTGGAGGATTTATATGGCCGCTTCCGGTTTCGGGCAAAATTACATCATATTTTGGAGGCCGCACATCTCCGACAGCAGGAGCAAGCTCAAATCATCAGGGTATAGATATAAGCGCACCGGCGGGAACTTCCATTAGAGCAGCAAAGGCAGGAACTGTAGTTACCGCATCATACAGTTCAGGAGCAGGTAATTATATAATGATAAATCATGGCGGCGGATTATTTACCGTATATATGCACTGTTCATCTCTTGCAGTATCAAAGGGGCAGCAGGTTAGTGCGGGAACAACCATTGGATATGTAGGTTCTACAGGTGTCTCAACTGGTAATCACCTGCACTTTGGAGTGTCAGTCAACGGAAGCTATGTGAATCCTCTGGGTTATGTTTCACAGTAGCAGGTTTTGAAATATATGTGTTGGAGGAAAAGCTGATGGAAAAAGGATTTTTTAAAGGCGTTTTAACCGGAGCTATAGCGGCTGTATTTATAGGCGCTGTTGTAATCGGAATAGGTGACGCCGTATCCGGTTCATATAAATCCAATACTGTCGTTGATAAAGAATTTGAAGACAAGGTCAATAATCTTACTTCATATATAGATACATTTTATCTTGATGCGGATAAGGTTAAAAAGGAAGATTTGCAGAACGGCATGTATAAGGGGCTGATGAATTCAATTGACGATAAATATGCCCAGTATTACACTCCTGATGAATATAACGATTTTCAGGAAACTAATAACGGACAATACGGCGGTATCGGCGCATATGTATCACAGAACTCAGATACAGGCGATATTGTTATAGTTAATCCGTTTGACGGAGCGCCGGCTAAAGAAGCAGGAATAAAGCCGGGCGATATTATAGTGGATATTGACGGAACTTCGGTTGTCGGAATGGAGCTTAGCGACGCTGTTACGCTTATGAAGGGCGAGCCGGATACGGATGTTTCCGTAAAAGTTCTGAGAGACGGTGAATATATTGATGTAAATATTACGAGAAAAGTGGTTGACGTTCCTACAGTAAAGCATGAGATAATCGAGAACGGAGATATAGGATATATTTATGTATCCGGTTTTGATAAAGTTACATCAACTCAGTTCAGGCAGGCGCTAGATGACATTGAGGCTAAGAATGCCAAAGCTCTTATTGTTGATATAAGGGATAACGGCGGAGGTATGCTTGATGTAGTTGTAGATATGCTTGACAGGCTGCTTCCGGAGGGGCTTCTTGTATATACCGAGACTAATCAGGGAAGAGATGAGGAATACTATTCTACAAATGAAGAATACTATGATAAGCCTATGGCTGTACTTATAAACGGATATAGTGCGAGCGCGTCAGAGGTATTTGCCGGTGCGGTACAGGATTATAAAGCAGGAACAATTATCGGTACTACAAGTTACGGAAAAGGTATAGTGCAAAGTATTTTTTCTCTTAATAAAGATGGTGACGGTTCGGCAATAAAGCTTACAACCGCGAGATATTATACGCCAAACGGACGTAATATTCACGGTATCGGAATCACACCGGATATTACGGTTGAATATAATGATGAACTTGTGGAAGAAAGAGACGGATTATATTATGATAACCAGATGCTTATGGCTATATCCGTTCTTAAAAATGAAATCAAATAACGAAAGGTAAGGTAAACAGATATGGAAATGACGTTAAGATGGTACGGCTCGGAATTTGATACTGTGACGTTAAAGCAGATAAGACAGATTCCGGGTGTTACGGGAGTAATTACTACTCTTTATGATACTGCGCCGGGAGAGGTGTGGCCGATAGAGCGCATAAGAAAGCTAAAGGAAGAGGTAAATGCGTCAGGACTTCATATATCAGGCATTGAAAGCGTTAATATACATGATGCAATTAAGACCGGCGCGCCTGAGCGTGACATGTACATAGATAATTATATTGAAACTCTTAGGAATCTTGGTAAAGAGGACATTCATCTTGTATGTTATAATTTTATGCCGGTATTTGACTGGACAAGAACCGAGCTTGCAAGAAAACGTCCCGACGGCTCAACAGTGCTTGCTTATACACAGGAAGCTGTAGATGCGCTTGACCCGGAGAAAATGTTTGAATCCATATCCGGCGATACTAACGGAACAGTTATGCCGGGATGGGAGCCTGAAAGAATGGCGCATGTAAAGGAATTGTTTGAGCAGTATAAAGATATAGACGACGAGAAGCTTTTTGATAATCTGAAATATTTTCTGGAAAGGATTATGCCGGTTTGTGATGAATATGATATTAATATGGCTATTCATCCTGACGACCCTGCATGGAGTGTATTCGGATTACCTAGAATAATTATTAATAAGAAAAATATACTTAGAATGATGTCTATGGTGGACAATCCTCATAATGGCGTTACATTCTGTTCAGGCTCGTATGGAACTAATCTTGAGAATGACCTGCCTGATATGATAAGGTCGCTTAAGGGAAGAATACATTTTGCCCATGTGCGTAATCTGAAATTTAATTCACCTACAGATTTTGAGGAAGCAGCACATCTGTCGTCTGACGGGACATTTGATATGTATGAGATTATGAAAGCGCTTTATGATATTGGCTTTGAAGGCCCGATAAGACCTGATCACGGACGTATGATATGGGATGAGGTTGCAATGCCGGGATACGGACTTTATGACCGTGCGCTTGGCGCTGCGTATCTTAACGGTCTTTGGGAAGCAATAGTTAAAAGTGAAGCAAGATAAGAAAGGTGAAAGTGATGAAATTAGACAAATCCGGTTTAATGCAGAGAGATGAGTGGGTTAAAAAAGGATACAAGCTGCCAGAGTTTGACAGGGAAAAGGTTTTTGACGCAACAAAAGAGAATCCTTTTTGGATTCACTTCGGAGCAGGAAATATATTCCGTGCTTTTCAGGCAAATGTTGTACAGAACCTGTTGAATGAAGGAATACTTTCACGCGGGCTTATCGTAGCCGAAGGTTATGATTATGAGATTATAGAAAAAATGAACCGTCCGCATGATGATTACAGCATACTTGTTACATTAAAAGCTGACGGGAATATAGAAAAAACTGTTGTCGGAAGTATTGCGGAATCTCTTATACTTGATTCACAGAATAAATGTGAATTTGGCAGGCTTAAGGAAATATTTGAGAATGATTCGCTTCAGATGGTATCATTTACAATTACGGAAAAAGGTTATAGCCTTGTAAACGGAAAAGGAGAAGTGCTTCCTGACGTTTTATCTGATTTTGAATCAGGAGCAGACGCACCTGCGAGCTACATAGGAAAAGTTGCAGCATTGTTATATACAAGATATTTATCGGGAAAAAAGCCTGTAGCTATGGTCAGCATGGATAACTGTTCGCATAATGGGGACAAGCTTTATAATGCAATCAATACATTTGCCGAGGAATGGGTAAAGCGCGGAAAATGCGAGGAAGGCTTTGTTAAATACATTAATGATAAATCAAAGGTTTCATTCCCTTGGACTATGATTGATAAGATTACTCCAAGACCGGATGCTTCAGTAGAAGAGATATTAAGGAAAGACGGTATAGAAGGACTTGATTCTGTGGTAACTTCAAAGAATACATATATAGCGCCGTTTGTTAATGCAGAGGAATGTGAGTATCTTGTAATAGAAGATTCATTCCCTAACGGAAGGCCTGAACTTGAAAAAGGCGGTCTGTTATTTACAGAGAGGGAGACCGTAGATAAGGTTGAAAAAATGAAGGTATGTACATGTCTTAATCCGCTGCATACATCACTCGCAGTATTTGGCTGCCTTCTCGGATATACAAAAATATCTGATGAAATGAAGGATGATACGCTTAAAAAGCTTGTGGAGAGAGTAGGATATGAAGAGGGGCTTCCTGTAGTGGTCAATCCGGGTGTAATAGACCCTAAGGAATTTATTGATACGGTAATCAATGTGCGTATTCCGAATCCGTTTATGCCTGATACTCCGCAGCGTATAGCTACGGATACGTCTCAAAAGCTTGCTATCAGATTTGGCGAAACTATTAAGGCTTATATGCAGTCTGATAAGCTGGATGTTTCAGAGCTTAAACTTATACCGCTTGTATATGCAGGGTGGCTTAGATATCTTATGGCTGTAGATGATGAAGGAAGGCAGTTTGAACTTAGTCCTGACCCGCTTCTTGATACTGTATGTCCGTATGCCGCAAAGCTTAAGCTTATGGCTGAACAGGATGTGGAGACAGTAGTAGAATCTATACTTCATATGGAGAATATATTTGGAGTTGACCTTTATGAAGCAGGCCTTTCAGAGCTTGTATGCAGTTATCTTAAAGAGCTTACAAGCGGCGTACACGCTGTAAGAAATACACTTGTTAAATACGTATAAAGTTGTGCAGAGAGGTCCGCAATAATTTAAGAAGGAAGGATTAATATGTTTGACGAGCTTATAAAAAAGATTGAAGATATAAAAATTGTACCTGTTGTGGTATTAAATGATGCAGAAAATGCCAAGCCTCTTGCAAAAGCATTGTGCGAGGGCGGACTGCCATGCGCTGAAGTGACATTCCGTACCGGCGCCGCAGAAGAAAGCATAAGAATAATGCATGAAGCATATCCTGAGATGATAATCGGAGCAGGAACAGTTCTTACAACAGAACAGGTTGAGCGTGCGGTAAGTGCGGGCGCTTCATTTATTGTAAGTCCGGGATTTGACCCTGAGATTGTAGATTACTGTATTGAGAAAAGCATTCCTGTATTTCCGGGATGCATTACTCCGTCAGAGATTGCGCAGGCTGTAAAAAGAGGACTTAAGGTTGTTAAATTCTTTCCGGCAGAGCAGTTCGGAGGCGTGGATACTATAAAAGCTCTTGCAGCTCCTTATGTAGGGCTTAAATTCATGCCTACAGGCGGAATTAATGCAGGCAATATAAAAGATTATCTTGAATGTAAGTCAATTATTGCATGCGGCGGAAGCTGGATGGTAAAAGGAAATATAATCGAAGCAAAGGAATTTGAACGTATAAAGGAAATGACTATTACGGCTGTAAGCCTCGCAAAAGGAGATAATTAATTATGTTAGAGCTTAATATGAGACCGAAAGAGGAGTGTACCTATGATGCAGTATCGTTAGGAGAGGTTATGCTGCGTCTTGACCCGGGAGAAGGAAGAATACGTACCGCAAGGTCATTTAAAGCATGGGAAGGCGGCGGAGAGTATAATGTTATAAGAGGACTTCACAAATGCTTTAAGATGAAGACGGCTGTTATAACAGCATTTGCCGATAATGAAGTCGGAATGCTTATGGAGGATTTTATTAATCAGGGCGGCGTAGATACATCGCTTATTAAATGGATGAAAACGGACGGAATAGGACGTATATGCAGAAACGGATTGAATTTTACAGAGAGAGGTTTCGGAATACGCGGCGCCGTAGGATGTTCTGACCGTGCCAATACAGCTATATCAAAGGCTGCGCCGGAAGATTTTGATTTTGAGTATATATTTGGTAAGCTGGGAGTAAGATGGCTTCATACCGGAGGTATATATGCAGCTTTGTCAGAACAGTCGTGCAAGACAATAGTAGAAGCTATAAAAACCGCTAAAAAATACGGTACAATAGTATCTTATGACCTTAATTACAGACCTTCTATGTGGAGCGCTATAGGCGGGATAGAAAAGGCGCAAAGCGTAAATAAAGAGATTGCAAAATATGTGGATGTAATGATTGGCAACGAAGAAGACTTTACCGCATGTCTGGGATTTAATATCGAAGGAAATGATGAGAACCTTAAGACGCTGAATCTTGACGGTTATAAAAAGATGATTAATGAAGCAGCAAATGCTTATCCGAATTTCAAGGCAGTTGCAACGACTCTCAGGGAAGTTAAAACCGCTACGGTAAATGACTGGAGCGCTATATGCTGGGCAGACGGTGAGATATATAAGGCGAAGGACTATAAGGGACTTGAGATTATGGACCGTGTCGGCGGCGGAGATTCATTTGCTTCAGGGCTTATATATGGATTAATGACAACTAACGACCCTGAGCTTGCTGTTAATTATGGTGCGGCGCACGGAGCTTTGGCAATGACAACTCCGGGAGATACTACTATGGCAAGTAAAAAAGAGGTTGAAGCCGTCATGGGCGGCTTGGGAGCACGCGTACAGAGATAACAGGGGGATTTTATTTATGAAAGCATTTATGGATAAGGATTTTCTTCTGAAAACTGATGTGGCAAAGGAATTATATCATACATTTGCCAAAGATATGCCGGTGCTTGATTACCATTGTCATGTAAGCCCAAGGGAGATTGCCGAAGACAGACGGTTTGATAATATAACGCAGGTATGGCTTGGAGGAGACCATTATAAATGGCGGCAGATGCGTTCAAACGGCGTAGAAGAACGTTATATCACAGGTGATGCGCCGGACCGTGAAAAATTTCAGAAATGGGCTGAGACACTTGAAAAAGCTATAGGTAATCCGCTGTTTCATTGGAGCCATCTTGAGCTTCAGAGATATTTTGATTATCATGGCGTATTAAACGGCGATACTGCAGAAGAAGTATGGCAGCTTTGCAATAATAAGCTTGCGGACTCTTCTATGAGTGTAAGAAATCTTATAAAGAATTCAGGCGTTACGCTGTTATGTACAACTGACGACCCGTCAGACGACCTTAGATGGCACAAAATTATAGCAGAAGATAAGGATTTTGACGTACAGGTACTTCCGGCATGGAGACCTGATAAGGCAATGAATATAAATAAGCCTGACTATACAGATTATATCGGGAAATTATCAGAGGTTTCAGAAGTGCGGATTAACAGCTTTAAATCGCTTTGTGAAGCTCTTGCTAAAAGAATGGATTATTTTTCTGAAATGGGATGTGTGGCGGCAGATCACGGTCTTGATTATGTTATGTATGAGCCGGAGGATGAGAAAGCTATTGAAGATATTTTTATTAAGGCATTGTCTAAAGAAACAATATCAGGGCTTGAAGAACTTAAGTTTAAGACGGCTGTTATGCTGTTTTTAGGAAAAGAATATAAAAAGCGTGGCTGGGTAATGCAGCTTCATTACGGATGTAAGCGTGATAATAACACTAAAATGTATGACAGAATCGGACCTGATACAGGCTTTGACTGTATCAGCAGCTATACTCCGGCAGCTCAAGCCGCAGATTTTTTAAATGCGCTTGATAAAGATGATAATCTTCCGAAGACAATACTTTACAGTCTTAATCCTTCAGATGACGGTGCGATTGGAAGTATTATAGGATGTTTTCAGAATTCAGACGCATGCGGAAAGATACAGCAGGGTTCCGCATGGTGGTTTAATGATAATAAAGCAGGTATGGAACATCAGATGATATCGCTTGCCAATCTTGGCCTTTTAGGTAATTTTGTAGGAATGCTGACAGATTCCAGAAGCTTCCTGTCATATCCGAGACATGAGTATTTCAGGAGGATTATGTGTAATATTATTGGAGAATGGGTTGAGAACGGTGAATATCCGTATGATTTAAAGAACCTTGAAAATATTGTTAAAGGTATTTCCTATAATAATGCGGTAAAATATTTCGGGTTTAATTTACAAGTATAACACATCTTTTTCACGTGTAAGTTACAACACTCAGATAGGATACTAATATATTCTATCTGAGTGTTTTTATTTCATAGGAAGATTCGTTCTATGAAATAAAAACATGCTCGGCAGGGATGCGCACTCGCGCAATGGGAAAATGTCGCAGATGCGACCGCGCTCGGCGCAGAAATGTGCCAAGGCACATTCTTTTTTATAAGATTAACTACAAGAGATGAGGCGGTAAAAAATGAAGATTCGGATTATAATTATGTGCGTTATATGTATAGGGCTTTTAGGCTGTTCAGATAAAGTACAGGATGTAAGCACAGCTCAAAATGATTCGGTTAATATGCTTGATAACAAGCACTATGTTGATGAAAGTGAAGATTTAAAATCTGAATTTGATAAAGAGGATATCAGTACCGGAGTGGATGTGGATACCGGTGATGAATCTGATTATATAAAAAGAATAAATGCAGTACATGTTGAAAGACCTGTGGAAAGAAGCAAAAAAGAAATTCTGCAAAGGCTTAAGAAACTCGGAGAAACTGACCCGGTTATTAAAGAAATAAGAGAAAATGCATCATTATATCCTGATAAAATGCTTGAAGCTTTGGCAAATAACCCTGAGATGTCTGATTTTGTTTTTGGTTATACTGATAATGATAATAATATCAAAGCAGAATTTTCCGAAAAAGAAATTAAGCAGGATTACCCGCTGTTCTTGCAGTGGGACCCGAGATGGGGTTATAAAAAATACGGAGATAACAGCAACATAGGGCTTGCAGGCTGCGGACCTACCTGTCTTTCAATGGTTTTATTTTATCTGACAAGGGATGAGACGCTTACGCCAGATAAAATTGCAGATTACAGCATGAAACACGGTTATTATGTACAAGGGACCGGGACGGCGTGGTCGCTTATGAGCGACGTACCTGCCATATATGGTATTAACAGTTCTAATCCGAGCATGTCAGAAGAGTCTTTAAAATCTGAACTTGACAGAGGCAGGGTAATTATATGTGCAATGAACAAAGGAGATTTTACGGTAGCAGGACATTTTATTGTTATTTACGGATATAAGAAAGAAGGCTTTATGGTAAACGACCCTAACTGTGTATCAAGAAGCAGAAGGTTATGGACGTATGAAGAACTGTCGTGGCAGGTGAAAAATGTATGGTCTTTTGGCAAAGGCGGAGCAAAGAGACAGAAAATTGACGGGGATATTGAATTTTATATTGTAGATGTAAAGGATAAATAGCGCGCTCGTACACAACTATGTCACAACTTGAAAGTATAATGTACATAGATTATTTATGTAAATAAAGAGGTAGTGTACTTGAATATATTAGTTGTTGAAGATGACGAGGCGATTGCCAATCTTATAAAAATTAACCTTGATTCTGAAGGTTATACATGTACTGTATGCAATGACGGGGCAGACGGTGCGGACCATATTGAAGCTGAGACGTATGATTTAGTGCTGCTTGACATTATGCTTCCTGAGATTGACGGGTATGAACTTTTAGAATATATTAAGCCTCTTGGGATGCCTGTAATATTTATTACGGCAAAAGCAGCGGTGCAGGACAGAATTAAAGGGTTAAAGCTTGGCGCCGATGATTATATTGTAAAACCATTTCAGATAGGAGAGCTTCTTGCCCGCGTGGAGGCGGTTCTGAGGCGGTACGGAAAGATTAACAGAAAGCTGACTTTTGCGGATGTTGAGATTGATACTGTTTCAAGAACGGTAAATAAAGCAGGAAAAACAATAGATTTGACAGTTAAAGAATTTGACCTTTTAGTTGAGCTGGTGCAGAATAAAAATGTTGCGCTGTACAGGGACAGGCTTTACGAAAAGGTATGGGGTGTAGAATTTTTCGGTGATACACGCACACTTGATTCGCATATACAGAGACTTAGAAAAAAACTTGGCTGGGAGAAGTACATAAAAACGGTATTCCGAATCGGATACCGGCTGGAGGAAGAAACATGAAGCTGTTTCATAAAATCTTCCTGTGTTTTGTCATAATATTCGGTGTTACTTTCTCCGCAGCCGGGTTCCTCCTAATTAATTATGCTTATCATAACTCAATTGAGCAGGAAAAGAAGTTTGCTTTTCAGGAATTTCAGTATAATAAATATATACTTCAGTCTATTTTGTATTCAGACCCTGAATATATAACCAGTTCGGAAACGGAAAATTCAGCGCTTAACAACAATTTTACAGTGCCGGTTACGCTATATGATAAGGAAGGCAAATGTATATTTTCCAGTATGTCGGCGCTTCCGGATATTGATACTTCGTATAGTCCTGACAGCGGCAGTATATTTTTTAAGATAGAACAAAATGGGGACAAGTACAGTATATTTGTACATGATGTTATAAGTTCTGATGAACATGAAATATATCTTGTTACCGAAACTGATATAAGCCAGGTAGTCGATAAACAGGAAATGATGCACAATTATTTTCAGCGTATTTACATGATTATTTTGTGTGTTGTATTTCCTGCTATTTTTTTATTGACGGGAATGATTACGGCTCCGATAAAAAATGTCAGTAAAGCGGCGAAAAGGATTGCCGGAGGAAATTATTCTGAGAGAATAAGTTTTTCGGGACATGATGAAATATGCGAGCTTGCAGATAATTTTAACCAGATGGCGGAACGTGTCGAGGAAAAAATAGATGAGCTCTCAGGAATAGCAAAACAAAAGGAAGAATTTGCGGCGAATTTTGCACATGAATTAAAGACGCCGATGACGTCGGTTATTGGTTATGCGGATATGCTTTATCAGAAGGATTTGTCGCGCGAACAGGTTAAAAGCGCGGCTTATTACATCTGGAACGAGGGAATGAGACTGGAAGCGCTGTCATTGAAGCTGATGGACCTTTTTGTGCTTGATAAGCAGGACTTTAAGCTTGAGAAAATGGATGTAAAAGAGTTATTTCGCGACATATCCGAAGGAATATATCCGGTATGTAAAAAAAACGGTGTAATATTTCATATGGGACTGGAAAACGGTAAAATATATGTGGATTTTGATTTGTTAAAAACAATGATACTTAATATGGTTGACAACGCTGTTAAGGCAGACTGCAGCGACATATGGATTGTCGGAAAAGCAGGGAGAGAAGGATACGTTATACAGATTGCCGACAATGGAAAGGGAATACCAAAAAATGAATTGGGACGAATAACAGAAGCATTCTATATGGTAGATAAATCAAGGTCGAGAAAGCAGCACGGAGCAGGAATCGGTATGGCGCTTGTGGCAAAAATTGCAGCGATACACCATGCAAAAATGAAGATTGAGAGCGACGGAAAATCAGGTACGGTACTATCTTTTACATTCCCTTTTAAAGGAGGCCCAGATAATGATTAAGAAATGTGTATATACGGTAATGTCTTTGGTTCTTGCCGTTTCATTTGTATTTGGAAGTATGTATTTAATTAATGAGCTTTTAAAATTTCAGGAGAGAAGACTTCTTACGGAGAATGGAAAAGCGGAAGTGGAATCACCCGTTATGCCGCTTAAGGAGCTGCTTGCAGATAAAGAAAATGCACATAATTTGCGTGAAAATGCAGAATATGACGAAAAATATGAGCTGACCGCAGATGATATACAATCGGTGCTTATATGCTGGTATGAAGGAGTAGAGGTTGTGCATGACCCGGTCGAAGGACAGATTTCCATGAATGAAGCAATCACGGCAGGTTATAACTGGTTAAGGGAAATGAATATAAATGTGCCTGAAAAGAAAGGGGTTGCATTAAATTACGTTAGTGCATTACTTCTCGCAGTTACTTTATCGAAAGAAAATTTAGAAAAACTCGCTCCGTATTACAGCTTCTGGAAGATTAATCTTTATACGGAGGAATCAGATATTACTTTGTATGTAAATGCGGTAACGTCTACCGTGTGGAAGGCAGATATTATACATCATTACAAAGAAAAGGATAAAGAAACGTTCAATAAAAACAGATATGATGACCTTACGAAGTTTATAGAGCTTTCCGGTCTTTCAGCATCTGAAATAACAGTTAGTGATTATTCAGATGACAGCCTGACTGTAAGCATAAAAAATACGGAGCTTTATGCCAGTCTGTTTTATGGCGAAGCTTATTCTGAATTAACAGATAAAGTAAATTCTGAACAGTACAGCGCGGTTGTTAGTGGCTCTACAAGTGTAGAAATATCGTATTCTTTACAAATTTGAGACATCTTTATAAAAAGTATGAAACATCTTCCTGCTATTATATGTGTAAAAGATTAAAGCGGCGCTAATCAGTAGATTTAATGTAGGGAGAATACCAATGAGGAAATATAACAATGTAATATTTATATTATTTTTTGTATGCGTTATTATATTTATAGTAATGCTTTGCGTTATAGCAGGGATTAATGATAACCGAAGCAGTGCGGAAGAAGCGGCAGCCGGAGACAGTGTTTCAGACAGGAAAAGTTTTGATGAAAATTTGTCTGACAGAGGTAAACATTATGGCAGTAATTTATCACTTGATGTCGGTCAGGATGATGATTTTGTTATTTGTCTTGACGCCGGACACGGAGGAAAGGACGAAGGTACATATTCCGGCGATATTTATGAAAAAGACATTACATTAGCTGTTGTAAATTATATGAATGAACTTCTTGAAGATGAAGGAATCCATGTTATACTGACGAGAAGCAGCGATACATATATGAAGCTTAAAAAACGTACAGATATGGCAAATAATGCGGGGGTGGATTTGTTTGTGAGCATACATTGTAATTATTATGAATATGATTCACAGATACGAGGATTTGAATGTTATTACAGGGAAGGCGAGTATGGCAGTATGGAGTATGCAGAGAGTATAGTGGATTATCTTGAGCAGACCGGAGTTTATGCTATGCGCGGTCTGCGCGAAGAAGATTTTTTCGTGCTCAGAAACACAATAAGCCCTGCAGTGCTTATTGAACTCGGATATCTGTCAAATCAGGATGAACGTAAGAAGCTTGCGGATAAGGAGTACCAAAAGCAGATTGCAGAGGATATTGTGAGCGGTATTATTGGGAATATATTATAATTTGCTGAATGTTATATATTTTTACGGCAGCGCTTATCCTCATACATCTTTATATCAGCTATTTTTAATAGTTCCTGATAATTAGTAGTTTTGTTTACTGTGCTGTAACCGAACGAAAATCTGAGCGGAATATGCAGATTCTCGCTAATATGTGCCGAACCGTTATTTTGAATATATTTCAGTGCGCTGAGAGCATTAATAAGCTCGTTTTTATCTTCATAGCCATATAAGAACAATACAAATTCATCGCCGCCAAGCCTTGCAGATAAGCTTGATTTTGTACCGAAGTTCTGAATGGTTTCGGCAATTTTCTGAAGATATATATCACCTGTTTCATGTCCGTATGTGTCATTTATTACTTTTAATCCATCGGCGTCTATCATAATTACAGCGCTGTAACCGAGTTTTTCCGGACAGCCGAGTAACGGCGCTACCCTTGATTCTAAGCCGCGTCTGTTATATAAACCGGTTAATGGGTCAATATCTCTTTCTGCTTCTATTGTTCTGCGTCTTAATATTTCATCTGTTACATCAATGGCAACACCGAATATTCCATCATCTTCATTTAATTCTGCAATTTTTACATAACGTTCAGGCTGTATGCTTATCTGGAAAGTGTTTGTTTCATTAGGTACAGGGTTTTCGCGTATTTTATCAATAAATTCCCTAAACATTTCCTGATTATAGGATAATTGTTCTGCTTTTGCGTTGTCAATCAGGAATATCTTTGGAATATATTCTGTAAAACGAACCTTTTCTATATTGTTGTTGTATTCATAAGTACCCATATACATATTTGTTTTGCTGATTGCATAAGACATTTTTCTGTTGTTTTCTAACAGGCTTTTTACCATAACATTAATGTATTTGCTTAAATCTGAAAGCTCTTTGCTGCTTTGTATATCAACTGTTTGGTCAAAGTTGCCATTGGCAATCATAGTAAGCTTTTTATTCACATCATCAATACAGTCTACGACATATTTATTCATGTGTTTTGTAACAGCATAATTTAGGATGATTGTAATTATGGCAAGACCCAGTGCAAGAACGATGACGAAGGTTGGAATTCGCTGATAAAGGTCGCTGCACGAAACAATACGTCCAATATAATTAGTGTCAATTTTTTTGAATACACAAAAAGAATAGCTTCCGTTTACATTGTTATGGAATCCGTTTTTGTTATTGATTATTCTATCAAGACTTAAACCTATTTCCGTAAGGTTTTTACCAACACAATCAGTATTGGTAGAGCCAATAATCTCTCCGCTTTCTTCATCAATAGCATAATAATTCGCTTCGGCATTAACACGGAATAAAGAGAACATATAAGATAATTCATTCTTTTCCGTAAGATTCATTATGCGGACAGGGCTCATGCCTATCTGCACAATATATTCTTTGCTATTGTTCCAAATAGCCGAATACTGCATCATCTTTGATTCGGCAGTATTTGGAGTAATTTCCTGAACAAGCTTTAATGACGTATCATTAAGCATTGGCTTAAAATACATCATTTGTTCACCGGAATCAAATGTATAATTATAATATTCAGGATGTGTTCCGCTAAAAACACGTCCCGTTTTATCGAATATATGTATTTCGTCAACTTCTACGAGTTCTGCAATTTTTCTTAATTCATCAACATTATTTAATGCATCAGGGTCACTATCAATAATGCGTGTAATAGTTTCCGCATTATGCAGACATGTCATGTTGTATTCTTCCTGGACAGCTTCAAGTTCCTTCTGGTTTTCTGTCAATACCTGTTCCATCTGGCTAAAGGTTCTTGTAGCGCTTTCAAGGGCTCGTCTTTGTTCGTTTGTTATCTGTAAATAAATGACAACAGAAAGTATTATTACTAAGAGAATAAGCGTTACTTTTTTCATATATCTGCTAATCATTGACTTTAGTGTATGCATGATAACTTCCTTGTAATGCACAGATACAACGCTATATTATAACTCTTATACAAAATATAATCAATTATTTTTTGTGAAAATAATATGTATCAGTATTTGTCACATTTAATGTATAAGACGGTTTTTTAGTTAAGTGATTGCCCTATCAGTTCGGGATTTTCTTTAAATTTTCCCGGTGAAATACCGTACTGTTTTTTGAATAATCTGCAGAAGTAAGCGACATCCGAATAATTATATTTGTATATGATGTCTGTCAGACTGTATCCGGCAGCCAGATCGGTTTTTGCAGCTTCGAGGCGGTGCGTCTGTATGTATGAGTTGACCGTTTCTCCTGTATAAAGTTTGAAAAGGCGCATAAGGTATTCCTTGGAAATCCCTACCTCATCGGCAATACTCTGAACCGGAATTTTATGTCTGAGGTTTTGGGTGATATATTCGATAGCGGATTTTATATATCTTGTCTGGGCTGTTATCTCTGGTTTATTTTCAATGACAGAATATCCATTGTCCGTGAGATAAAACAGCAGCTCAAAAATCTTGCTCATGACGAACAGCTTGTTTGCATCCGATATGGGCGCAGGAATCTGGATGATATCTTCGAGGAGCCGTCTGTATAAGATATCATCAGAATTTAATTTTTCGGGAAAATGGAACCTTTTGTTTTTATCATTTAATATATTCCGGGAGAAAAGCTCCGGATGCACGAGAATATGGTATGACCATCCCGCATTTATATGATAGGTGCTGTGAAGCTGTCGTGAATTAATGAAAAGAATATCATCTTCGCGAAAGCTTATTTTCTTTCCATCAAGTATCAGTACCCCGTCCGTTTTGGAAAACATAATTTCGACTTCTTCGTGCCAGTGAAGAGGCACGTTGGGTCCCGGGTTTGCGTATAGGTTATATGTATAGATCATAAAACCGCTCGCCAGGCGGCCATTTTCCTCCCGGTATCTGGCATAATCTTCCATAGTATCGTTCCTTTCCTGTAAATAGTAAGTTAAAACATTCAAAATTAGCATTGAATGGGCTGTATTCTTATGTTTTTACGAGTTTCAGAGTTATGAATAATATCATTATTATACAGTATTTTGTCAGTATATTGCAATATGTATCTTAATAATATCATTATTATACAGTAGCTTATCAGTATATTGCAATGTGTGTTTTGAGAAAATGCATTATAATGATATCAGGGATTACGGTTCCATGAATAGTAACCATAAAATATTCACAGAACAGAAAGGAGCATTATTAATGTATAAGAGAGCTATCAGTCTTACTCTTGCAGCTGTCATGGTTTGCGTTGCGGCATTTAGCGGAGTTTCTGATGCAAATGCGGCTAAGAAAGCTGCTATCAAGACAAAGAAGATATCGATAAAAGTTGGCGAAAAGAAGAAAATTAAGATAGCTAACAAAGTGAAAAAAGCTAAGTATAAGTTTACAACTTCTAAGAAAGCAGTTGCAACGGTTACTGCTAAAGGTGTTGTAAAAGGCAAAAAGAAGGGTAATGCCAAAATTACCGTAAAAGAAACATTAAATAAGAAGACCAGAAAGCTTGGCACTATATCAGTTAAGGTTTCTGAGAAAAAGGTGGAGCCGCAGCCGCAGCCGACTCAGACAGTTACGCAGGCTGTACAGCCGACACATCGGATTCCTGAGGCTACACCAGAGGCAACACCGGAGGTGACAGGTATTAATTTAGTAAAAGGATGGGCTCCATTTAATAACAGTACATTACCTGCACTTGCTTCAATAGAAGATGCAAGTGTGAATGATAAGGCTAAATTTACACATCAGGAATGGATGGGAATAGATTATACAGATACACATGGAAATCAGGTTAAAGGTCCTGAGGTTTATAATATTAATGTAAAGGATGCATCGATAACCTCTACTTCATATGTATCTTATGATTCTGTAGAAGCTGCAATTACCGGTGCGCGGGATTATAGGAAGGATGCATCTAAGTATGTACAGTTTCTTACAGGTACAGACAGTTCCGTAACAGACTGGTCGCTTGCAGTAGTCCGTAATCAGACAGAGGCGCAGGAACCGGACTATGAGGGATTTTATGAGCCGGGTTATGAGCAGAAGGGAGACTGGGAGAATGACCTTACACTTCCTGCAAGCTGGACACATTACGGTTTTGACTTCTCTATTTATACTAATGTGGATATGCCTTGGCAGAATGAAAATGTACAGTCGCCTAAATGTGCTGTCAACTATAACCCTGTAGGTATGTACAGGAAGAGCTTCAAAGTTAATCAGGGGCTTGCAGATTCTAAGGGAAGGGTAAACATAAGCTTTCAGGGTGTTGAATCCTGTTATTATGTTTATGTAAATGGACAGGAAGTCGGTTACAGTGAAGATTCATACAGCCCGCACAGCTTTGATATTACTGATTATTTATATAAGAATAGTGACGGAAGTATTGATACAAATGCAGATAACCTTCTTGCGGTAGAGGTTCATAAGTTCTGCGACGGAACATGGATGGAGGACCAGGACTTCTTATATGATGGCGGTATTTTCAGAGACGTATATCTGTATGCCACGCCTCTTATTCACCTTGAGGACTATTTTGTAAATGTAGATCTTGATGACAACTATAAAGATGCGACTCTTATTCTTAAAGATATAACGGTTTCTAACTATAGTACATCGGCTATACCTGACGGAGAGTATGCAATTAATGTGGCGCTTTACCATGAAAACGGCGTGCCTTTCATGAACGGATGGAGCATTGATGTTCCTTCGCTTGCGGCGGGTGCTGACGGAAAGGCTTCAGTGACAGAAGTGTCTGAATCGGATTATCCGGTTTATGAGCCGCAGCTCTGGTCTTGCGAGGAGCCTAATCTTTATGTAATGGTTCTTTCATTATATAACAAAAAAACGGGCTCGCTTATTGAATCTGTGTCACAAAACCTTGGATTCAGGGAGATAGAATTTACGTCAACCGAAGTTGACAGCAAAGGTAAACGTACAACCAATACTTATCAGCAGATGACAATTAACGGACAGCCATTCTACATTAAGGGAACTAACCGTCATGATACGGATCCTTTATACGGCAAATATTGTCCTCATGAAGCACAGTACGAGGATATCAAGCTCATGAAACAGCATAATATTAATTCGATTCGTACTTCGCACTACAGTAATGATGAATATTTGTATTATCTCTGCGAAAAATATGGATTATATGTGATGGCGGAAACTAATGTTGAGTGTCATGCGCTTCAGAATTCCGATGAAAAGCTTAAGACTCCTTTTAAAAAGCTTGTAATGGATAGAACAGTTACGGCATTTGAGAGACTTAAGAACAGAACAGCTATTATAATGTGGTCAACAGGTAATGAGAGCTACTATAGCTACAATAATAATGATAATAAGAACTATTGTGATGGAATGTTCTATGATCTTATTTGGTACTTTAAAGATCATGACAAGACAAGGCCTGTACATTCTGAAAGCTCAGGTTCAGAGAATGGTGTTGATTTAGAGAGTGAAATGTACCCTTGGGATCCAAAAGGTCTTGTTTCTAAAGGAAATGGCACGATGCCGTACGTGATGTGTGAGTATCACCTTGCAGTGGGTAATGCCGCAGGAAGCGTTAAGGAACACTGGGATTCAATCCGTAATGCCAAAAATCATAATATGCTCGGCGGATATCTCTGGGTCTGGGCTGATCAGTCAAGATTCCGTTCATTGGATGATATCCTTCCGAATAAACTTGTAACAGGCAACAGATATGACTATTACGCAGAGGATTATGCTCATCAGAACCTGTATAAGGACGAAAATGACGGTATGTTTTTCACCTACGGCGGTGACCACGGAGATATTACGACCGAAACTACCTTCTGTATATGCGGTTTTGTATCTCCGGACAGGGATGTTCAGCCTGAGCTTAAAGAGGTTAAATATCAGTATCAGAATTTCTGGTTTGACAAGACAACAGAAGATGATATTGTTAATGAATGGGTTCAGGTATACAACGAATCAAGTTTTGACAACCTGAATAAGTTTGATGTTGTATATGAAGTATACGAAGACGGCACACTCTTAGGTTCGGGAAAAGTTGCAAATGTTGACGTCGGTCCAAGGGAAGATGGCGAATTACAGGTTCCGTACAGACAGTTTATGCCTTCAGAGCTTAAAAAAGGAAGCACATATTATCTTAATATTTCAGCTAATGCCAAGGAAGATATTTATGGTAACGTTGACGGAAAAAAAGTAATCCTCATTCCAAAAGGATATGTAATGTCCTATGAGCAGTTTGAAATTCCGGAAACAGCTTCTAATGTAACGAGAACCATTGCAACAAATGCAGTTAATGTTAATGAGGCGGATGACTGCTACGAGATAACCGGAGATTTGTTCAGCTTCAGGATTATGAAGGATACAGGCGCTATCGAAGAATATGTATATAAAGATGAGCTTGTACTTGAAAAAGGCCCTACACCAAATTTCTGGAGAGCTCCTCTTGAAAATGACAGAAGCTATGACGGTGCATGGCAGAGAGTCGGAGAAAGTGTTCGTGCTGATTCAATTGATGTATCCGTAAATAATATGAATCAGAATGTATTTGAAGTTTCACTGTCATTTGACAGGATGAAGAATGCATATGCAAAAATTAAATATACAGTTGACGGCAGCGGAGCAGTAAATGTTGATGTTTCATACGATCTTGCTAATTCTTCTGTAAGCAATAAGAGGATGCTCAGGGTTGGAAATAACTTTGTGCTTCCTGCAGGATTCGAGAATGTAAACTGGTTTGGCAGAGGCGGATATGAAACAATGACTGACAGATGTTCAGGAGCTAAGCTTGGCGCGTTTGAAACAACTGTTGATAAAATGTTCTATCCGTATGCTTGCCCGCAGGATACAGGTAACGTAACGGGTGTAAAATGGTTTACTGTGACAGACCCTTCAAAGAAAGCGGCCATTGCTATTGCAAGTGAGGGAGAATTTGAAGCATCAGCGCTTCATTTTACGGCTGATGAACTTACACAGGCAAAACACCCGTATGATCTTGAAAGACATGATGAGACATATCTTGCAATTAACAGTATTTCATCGGGAGCAGGCAATGGAGTCTTCAGACCTGATACGCTTGAAGAGTACAGAATATATGCAGATAAAACTAACTTTGACTATTCGTTTACACTTGTCCCTTATACGGCAGCTAATGCATGGGGAGATATGACAGGATATGTATCAGAAGTTACAAGACAGTACAGGGCAGAAGCAGACGACTTTGACCTTGCAGAGGTAACAGATGCTGACCTTCCTGATACAAGGCCGACGCCGAGTCCTGTTCCTAGTCCTGTGGTAACTAATCCACCGACACAGACTAATCCGCCGGCTGCAGCCCAGACTGCAACACCGACGGCAGCGCCTGCTAAGGTTACTCCTGCACCGGTTAAGTCATTTAAGGTTAAGAAAAAATCAGGAAAGGTTGTTCTTACATGGAAGAAAAACAGTAAAGCCACAGGCTATGAGATTCAGAGATCTCTTAAGAAGAACAGCGGATTCAAAAGGATTGTTCTTACTAAGAAGAATAGTGTTATAAAATATACTGATAAAAAAGTTAAGAAAAGGAAGACCTATTACTATAGAATCCGCGCGTATGTAAATAATGGCGGCAATTCGTATAGTAAATGGACAAAGGTTGTAAGAATAAAGTATTAATGATTTAATGCTATAAATACTGACTTTGGGAGTTGAACATTAAAATAAAATGCTAAGCCATGAGTTAAAATCTATGGCTTAGCATTTTGATTATATCATACTTATTACTTATCTGATTTGTCAGCTCGTGCGGCGACCTCTTTTTCCTGTACATCAGGCGGAGCCTGTTCATATCTTGCAAATGAATAAGAATATGTACCGCTTCCACCGGTAATTGAGCGTAAAATAGTATTGTAACCATAGAGCTCCATATACGGAATATCAGCAAGAATTTCCTGATAGCCTTTATTGTCAGGATTCATGCCAAGTATGCGGGCGCGCCGTTTGTTTAAATCTCCCATTATATCACCGGTGTATTTATCAGGCGCTAATACTTTCAATGAAGCTATCGGCTCTAACAAAACAGGTCCTGCTTTCATGAATCCGTCTTTAAATGCCTGTGTGGCTGCAACCTTGAATGCCATCTCGGATGAATCAACAGCATGATAAGAACCGTCATATAACACAGCTTTGACTCCGACAACAGGATATGATGCTAAAGGTCCGCTTGCCACTGAGTCCTGAATACCCTTTTCAACTGCAGGAAAATAATTCTTAGGTACTGCGCCGCCGACAACGCATTGTTCGAATACGTATGGTGATTCCAAATCACCTGATGGTTCAAATGTCATTTTAACATGACCATACTGTCCATGACCGCCGGTTTGTTTCTTATATTTGTATTCAACATCAGATTTTTTAAGTATAGTTTCACGAAAAGCAATCTTTGGTTTTTTGATTTCGATTTCTACTTTATACTTGTTTAAAAGCTTTGCGGCAACGATTTCCAGATGCTGGTCGCCCATACCGTAAAGAAGCGTCTGACCGTTTTCAGTATCATTTTCTGCCCTGAGTGTCAAATCTTCTAACATTAACTTCTGAAGCGCCTGAGAAACCTTATCTTCGTCGCCTTTCTTTTTAACGCTGTATCTCTTATATGTATATGGTGTGGAAATGCCGGTACGTATATAGAGAATAGGGTTTTTCATGGTAGAAAGTGAATCTGTGGTTGTTACTGACATAAGTTTTGCCAATGCGCCGATGTCGCCGGCATGAAGCTCTTTTACTTCTTCAAACTTATTGCCGCACAGCACATAGAGTTTTCCGATTTTTTCTTCGACGTCTTTGTGGTGATTGTACAAAATGTCATCCGTCTTTAATACGCCTGAATTTACCTTGATTAATGAATATTTTCCGATAAACGGGTCCGCAATCGTTTTCCAGACATAAGCAGATTTAGGTTTTGAGAAATCGTAGTCGGCGTTAAATATCTCATTAGATTTAGCATTAATTCCGGAACAGCTTCGTTTGTCAGGACTTGGAAAGTATTTTATTATATCAACCATTAATGTATATATGCCGTGTGCCGAAGTATTGGAACCCATCAGTACAGGTACAATGTTGCCGTCGGCGACATGCAGCCTTAAAGACTGCCTGATTTCATCTTCTGAGAATTCATCTCCGTTAAAATAACGTTCAAGAAAATCTTCATTTGTCTCAGCAACGGCTTCCATAAGTGCAGTTCTGCATATATCCAGGTTTTTTTGCGAATATTCCGGTAAATCCATCTTTTCTACGGTTCCGTGAGGAGTCCAGCGTTTTGCACGCTGCTGCAACACATTTACGTATCCGACAAATTCCTTGTTCTCGCGCACAGGAAGATGGAACGGCGCAATACATTTGCCATACATATCCTGTAAATCCTGTACAACCTGTCTGTAGCTTGCATTATCATTATCCATATTTGTTACGAATATCATGTGCGGTAGTTTATATTTCTCACAAATTTCCCATGCCTTTTTTGTACCAACTTCAATGCCGTTCTTACCTGATACTACAATAATCGCAGCATCCGCAACTGCCGCCGCTTCTTCAACCTCGCCAACGAAATCAAATAATCCGGGAGTGTCTAAAATATTAACCTTAGTGTCTTCCCAAACAATCGGAATTACCGAAGTGTTAATGGAAAAATGGCGTTTGGTCTCTTCTTTGTCATAGTCGCTTATGGTATTGCCATCTGTAACTTTACCCATACGTGTCGTCATGTTAGCAAGATATGCCATTGCTTCCACAAGGCTTGTCTTGCCGGCTCCACTGTGGCCGAGCAGGACCACATTTCTAATTTTGTCCGTAGTGTAAATATTCATAAGAACCTCCTATTCTGCATGAAATTACCGTTGCATTTTTATGTAATTCTATTGTACCGCAGTAAATGGATATATGCAATTGATTTCTAAACTTATTATAAGTTTTTGTTCATTAATAATTCAGATTTATTACCTGCTGTTTAAGAAAAAGAAAAAAGAACTTATGTTCTGAGGGCGTATACATTATATTTATGCTATACTTTTTTGTGCTATTTTATAGTGTCGTTTTTGTCTGGTATTGCGGCGTTTCAAAAAAGGGAGTCAACGGTTTTTAAGAATGGAGATAGTTCAATCAGTATGTTTTGTTAGTCTCAGTGCGAAAAAAGTATAGAAACGCAGAAAGAGAGCCAAAGCCAAGCTTTTCTGCAATTTCTGTTTTTGTCATACCCTGCAGCTTGTATGCGATGGCAAGATTGACTTTCATTTTTGCAATATATTTATGAGGGGTTATACCAATATCCTTTTTAAAACAGCGTATCAGGTGACTGACATTTCTATTCATTCTGAGTGCAATCTCATTGACAGATAATTCATTAACAGGGATGCTGTGTAATAGCTGCAGCATGGTTGATGTTATTTCGGAGTAATCATGACCGTTTGTCAGATAATCTTCGAGATAATATATAAGTATGTCAAGATAAGCATCTGCGATATGGTCATAATATGGCGCACTTGACCAATCCTTAGCTATTGCCTTTAGTTGGTTAAGAAGCATAGGATTGTTTTCAGGATTAATCTCTATATAGTCGGAGCTGATTAGTTCCCTATAGGTAAAGAAGTCAAAATACACATGGTCGACAGGATCATCTTCGGACTGTGAGACTCTAAATTCGGGTGAAGCATTAAAAATATACAGATAACCGGGTTTTAGAGGAATGTTATCCATATAATATGCAGTTCCGCTAACTATATAATATATTCTATTAATTACATAAGCAGGATTATAGAACCAATTAGGCGGATTATATATGCGTCCGTAGTATGCCAATGAATATTCCTTTTTCATGTTAGATTTATTCATATCAGTTTCCCCCATATAAGTAAAGATAATATGTGGTTGTTTATTAAAATATGTATTTTTGATACATTAAATCGATTATTATTATATACAAAATGCTATTATAATTCTACAATATGATATGAATTTTATTACCGGACCTAATAGGTTCTAGTTAATTGGTAAGTTGGCTTTTTTAATTCTCGTCTTTAATAGCTTTAACTGTTTGCCTTTCATTTTTTTGGAAATAGTAATTTTACATTTTTTGTTGACTTTAAGGAATGACCTGGTTCCGATTTTTGGCGCACGCGTCCCTTTGAAGGTAATAGACTTAAGATTAGTGCAATTAAGAAAATTACCAGCGCCTATGGTTGTAATATTCTTACCAATAACAACCTTCCTGATTTTTTTGTTATTAAAGAACACTTTTTTATCAATTGAAGATACATTATATTTTACTCCTTTATAAGTCACCTTTTCTGGTATCTTAACGGTTGTTTGATTTTTCTTAAGCAGCTTAGTAACGGAAACTGTTTTGGATTTTGTTATCCGGTACTGTATGGAGCCGACATTAAATGTGCTAATGGCAGGAGAAGCAGTTACAGGTGATTTTATATTATCTACAGGTGTAGGTGAAGCTGTTGCAGGACATGGTGTGATGGTAGGTGTTGGAGTATTTACCACCGGTTGTTTAGTGTAGACCATAAGTTTTGCTGCATATCTTTCTCCGGCTTCCCTGCTTCCTATTTTAATAAGGTTGCCGCCTTTAGTTTCCGAAAGTGCAAAAGAAATGATATTTTCATTAGGATTATTTTTTAAAAATTGTTTTAATAAGCCGGTTACATCTATTGTAACTTCGCTATTTGTATAATCCAGTGAAAATTCTTCTGATACAGCAGTTGTGTCTTTGGTATTATTTTCATCATAATATAATGATGGTTGGTTCCACCATGTAAGTGCATTGTTATCAGCAAGATTATTGTTAGTTTCTGACCATCCGTCTCCTTCGCTCCAGTCAGAATCTGTAAGGCATATCTGTATACGGTCTTGAGAATCGCTGCCGGCTTTTTTGTCCATATACACCAGTGATATATGGGCATTATAAATATCATTTATGTCATTTGGCAGATTAAATGAAGATAAATCATATTTAAGATAACCTATTTTGCAATCATATGATTCGTCCGTTCTCTCGCATTCGCCAAAAAGTCCATTGGAATTGTTGCCCTGTAATTGCATGAAAGGTTCGGCGCCATAGTTTTTATCTATTTCATCATGCCATGATTGAGTGTTACTATCCTCAATAGGGCATATACCTTCCCTGTCATCCAGTTCATCTTTGCGTGAAGCAAACTCTGTAAGTTTGTTTCCGGCAAAAGGAACTACAATTACTTTACTGCCGTGTGAATCATTAGGCATATCCTGCTCTTTTTGAACGTCTATAACGGCAAAAGTCATTGCAGTTATTGTTCCGTTTTCGATATACACATTTGGTCGTTCCAGCTTGGTCCAGTTGTTTTGTGTTCCGTCAGTGTAACTTAGAAAGTTTTCAGTAGGAGTGTAGGCAGTTCCAGGGTGAAGTTTCCAGTTATGTATTCCATCTTCAGAGGTAAAGTAATAAGCGTATCTTGTGTCCCATTTGTTTGCAATACAGTGATATAATCCATCAGAATACCATAGTACAGGGTCTTCGACATTAATTAAAGTTGTGGTTGGCATACCCGGAACCTTCCACCACAGTTTTTGATTTACAACCTCCCATGGTCCTTCAATTGATTCCGCAATTGCAATGTATCCATGTCTGTTAATAGCTTCATACTTACCATCAGGTCTTACAATAATACTAATATTGGAAAGACTGAAAAGATTACTATCGACATTCATTTTTCCTATATGCTCCCAACTGCCTGTAAGACTGTCTGATAAGTGTATAGTACCATTTACATAATCACTGTGTCTTCCAACATCACTAACGACAATGGCATATTTGTATTCGTCATACAGAGGGTCTTTTTCACTAAGTTTAAATGCAAATACATTGTGCCCTACGCCGTCATAATAATCATCCCAAAGCGGACCTTCATCAATATATGGTCCATACAGATTATCACTTACTGCACGTATTGCTTTGGAGCCTCTCCAACCAAGATTACCATCGTACGAACTACCCCAATGACCGCCGTTTTGTGCCCAACGGCTGGCAAACATATAGTATTTGCCGCTTTGTTCATCTTTGATGATGCTTCCATCCCAGTAGCAGTAGTCAGACATGGTTTGGTCTTCCAATCCGTTATCCTGATCACGAGGACCAACTTCAGCAGCGCCCCA
>ERZ824480.543-NODE-543-length-47951-cov-4.504426_pt1 | contig 47951 bp, 33 predicted proteins | sample MGYA00519861_ERZ824480 | MGnify/ENA primary metagenome ERZ824480 (study PRJEB31778, sample SAMEA3449152) | human gut metagenome | biome: human gut; feature: human-associated habitat; material: faeces | place: United Kingdom | collected 2010/2012 ... | reverse complement strand
GTGTCAGGCTTTACAGGTCCCGGTATCGGGGTCTCAATCTCTACAGAATCTGCCGGGTCATTAATGTCATCCGCGTCTGTAATTGCCGCAAGATTATCCGGCTTTCCATAGCTTAAAACACCGGCGGCAGCCTCATACATCACACCGTTTTTCTGCTCAGGAATTATATCATAATCAAGCATAAAGGTCTTGTCCGGTCCAAGATAACTTTCTTTAATATCCTTATTACTTATTACAAGACGTTCGACGCCAAGTCCTGCATGCATACCGTATATCCTTACCTTATGAAGCCCTTCTGACATATGCTCCTCTGATGTAGACACATGAATATTATTCAATATACCGTCTTTCCATCTATTATCGCCGTCAACCGCATATGATATATATTTTCCGTCAGGAAGCGAATTTACCTGCGTCATCCATTTATCATCAATACATATTCCATAGAATAATTCTACCGGAACATATCCCCAGCCTGACGGCTTAAATATATTATTAGTTGTTGTCGTATACAATGTAAATGTATAATCGTCTTCTTCATCTACATAAAACTGATACTCAATATATGGCGCATCAAAATTATCCTCATATTCCGTAACGGTCCTTACATTATTATTAACCTTTACATTGTGCGTACTGCCTGTAGGTTTTGTAAATGATACCGTTGTAGGGAACATCTTCATTGCACAATCATATCGTCCGTATCCGTCAATACATTCCCATTTAGTTCCGTCTGCAGAAGCAACATTATCAATATATTCATTGCCATCTATTACAACTGCATCATTGCTTTCAAAATGAGTTCTGATTCCCTTACTCTTATACTCTATATAGGAAGTATTAACAATAAGCTTTACAGTCTCACCGTTTCCTTTAATAACAACGGTTCCGGTCTTGTCCGAACGTACACGCCTCCAGTCAACCGACACATAAAAATATGCTGCGTCTGATACTGTTCCTCCGTTTACAATCTGCTTACCTTCTTTATCAGTAATATTTATCCACTCTGCCAGTGTTCCGACTGTAAATAAATAATCCCCGCTTCCTCCGTTACTAAGCGTTACCGCATACCTCTGCTTTACAGTATTAGTAAATGTAGGAAGGTTGACCTTTCCTGTTTCATAAGCTTTAGCATCTCCGCTGACAGATACAAGCATTTTAGGCTCGCCTGACATATTAATTCTGGTTGGCTGCGGATAACTCCAGTCCTCCGAATCCCAATGTATAAATCCCACATGAGGAGACGACATCATTTTTTTCCATTTACCATCCGACATATTATTATTGTAATAGTCTGTAAGTTCCTTATCATATTCAATACATTTGTCAATCAAATCTGCATATATATTAGCAAGCGAGCTATTCTGTTTTGCATAAAAATCATTTAATGACTGAAATATCTGCATCCGTGTTACATTAGCTGTCGCAACCGCCTGATAATATACAATCTGATAATATGCATCATCCCATCGTGTATTCTTAAAAAAATTATCATAATAATAATCAGCTTCTGCTATAGTCTCTTCACAAAGATTAAGAACATTCTGGGCTTCATTATAATTAACGTTACTATACAGTGTTGATTTCACATACTCCGGCTTACGATATGTACTTATTTTCAAGAAGTCCGCTACGCAGTCAGCTACACCTTCTGCCACATCATCAGAACAGTTAGTCTCTCCTCCGAGCTGTTTTTTAAGCCACTGCTTTCTATATTCTTTTGCCGTATTATGCTGTCCCCATTTATCCATATCATATGCCAAATCCATAGCATAATTAAGCTCCATCTCCAGAGGCTTAATGTCGCCCACATTAATTACCCATATATTTCTTACATTGTAATCATATGTCATAGTAAGCTGGTCCCATATATGCTCTAACTGTGTTGAACTTACCCATTCATAAGCCCCGGTTCCTACATGACCGTCAAGATGGTAATACATTCCCCAGCCGGCTTCTCTGTAACGCACTTTTTCCTCAGGAAGCGAACGCACATTACCGTAGTTATCATCCGTTAGCATTATAGTAACATCATCCATGCCTTCCCATGCATTAAGTCCTTCTATACTTCCGTCGTCAGGTCCATAGAAAAATTCTTCATTTTCACTATACGGAATATATATCTTTAGCGCATCCTTTGCCTTGGAGTCAGGATTGTCAGCAATATAATTATTAATTATCTCATTCTGGTCACTAATAATAGTTTTAAGTCGGTCTATATTCTGCTGTACGGTTCCGCTAAGAGCGCTGTCACCTTCTCCACGCATTCCCATTGTTATCGTGCTTTCATAATTACCGTTACGCTCGATACCACCCTTCCAGAACTTATATATGGCTTCACTATTCTTATCATAATCCCATGCATTACTTTTACCATAACTTTTATATACCCTCTGCCATTCTACACCTGCACGACAACATGCTTCATGATGTGAAGTACCCATGCACACACCATAAGCATCTGCCAGAACAACGTTAGCCAATTTAAATTCTTTTCCTTCATCAGAAAAACTGTTGCCCCACATTGCAGGCCATAAATAATTAGCCTTCATACGAATGAGAAGTTCAAATATATGCTGATAGCAATTCTCGTTTGGTCCACCAAATGCCTGACCTGCCCAGCCTGTAAATGAAGGCGCTTCGTCATTTATAAAAAAACCTCTGTACTTAACCGACGGTTCCTTTGCAAGATACATGCCATTATTATTAAACTCCAAAAAGCTTTCATCAAGGTATACAGCCTGATACTGCTGTGGTAAAGCATCAGCCATGTATACCCATGCTGATACCCCAATATGCTCTGATATGTTAAACAGTCCGTACATAGCCCCTCTTTTATTAGAACCTGTTATAACAAGAGCCCTATTTATACCCTGATATCCTAATCCCGAAAGAATACTGCCGTCTACAAACTGCATCTGGTAACAATCCCATTTAAGCTCGCCGTTCTTATATAATCCTGATATATCAATTACACCCTTTGCTGCAAGCGTGTCAATTACATCATTATGTCCCACAGTTCCTGCTATAATAACGTTTCCTGACATCTCTGATGCGCTCGTAACAACATTTGCACTATTTCCTGTTACAAGTCCGACATCCTCCGCAAATGTATCAGCTATTATTTTGAGGCCACAATATTCGTGCCCATCACCATAACTAACTTCTTCACGCAGTGTATCAACATATATTTTTGCTGAATTGTTTTGGTCAGCAAGTAAAAATCCGTTAGAATTTCCAAGTATTTGTCCCATTGCTTCTGCCTTTTTTTCTTTAACTAATCCACTTCCCATTGTTAATACCATCGAAAGAATCAGAATCACTGCTATTACTCTCTTCTTCATCAAACATCTTCCTTCCCAATATATTTATATTTGAATTATAGCCCATGCTCATGATATAATCTTTGCGTAAAAACATTATTTTATTGCGCGAACGCATAGTTTTAATATCTCTAGTGTACTGTATCACTGACAAATAGACATAGCGTTTACCTAATTGCCAGTGATACAGTACACTAGGAACAATGGGGGTACAATATGATATCTACACATTTGATAAATAATATTTCATGCTTTCATGATACTTCAACTGATTTTCTTACAGGCAGCAATCCTCCATATCATCGCCACGAAAATACCTACGAGATATATCTGTATATCAGAGGTAATACTACTATATATGTTGAACAGCATTGCTATAATTTATCACCGGGAGACCTTTTTCTTATCCATCCTAACGAACTCCACCGAAGTATAATTGTCGATGATGCTCCTTATGAACGCATTGGAATTAACATAAGCCCTAAAACAATAATGGCGTTATCATCTGATAATACGCCTCTTATGAACTGTTTCAGTACAGAAACCTATAAAGGCAGCAGAATTATTCATCTATCATCCTACAACCTTAATAAATATATTAATCTTACTGATGATTTTCTAAGATATTCACATTCTGATGAGTATGGATGTGATTTACTCGCCATAACAACAATTATTAACCTTCTTCTATTTACTAATCAGCTTTTTCATAATTCAAATCATATAGAATATAAAAATATTATGCCTAAGCTTGTAATAAATATAATGAAATATATAGCCAATCATCTGACGGATGTAATAACTTTGGAAAATATAAGCCGCGAACTTCACTACAGCACTAATTATATAAGCACTCAGTTTAAACATCACACAGGGCTTACGCTTAGAGCTTATATACTTGACAAAAGAATAGAAAATGCAAAAAAACTGCTTCTGTTAGGTAAAAATGTTTCTGAGACCTGTGTCCTGTCAGGTTTTAACGACTATGCCAACTTTATAAGAAGTTTTACTAAAAAAACAGGTATATCTCCCGGACATTACAAAGCTTTTATAGAGAATTCAGAAAATTAGATATAAAACCACTCCACTTTTTCACACTAATATGTAGTGCTTACAAGCGGAGTGATAATTATTTTTCAATATTTCTGAGGTTACTGGCTCCAAAAATCATCTTTAAAAATCTCATCCCAATAAAGGGTAGCATCTGGCTTAACATCGTTGTAATACAAACCGGAAGTTGTAATAATATCTTCCTGTAAAAATTGAACTACATCTAATTGCACCATTTCATACTTCTTTTTAGAATCCATCATTACTACTCACTCTCCTTGTCAACGTTAATAGTAAAATCATCTATTGTTAATTCAACATTTGCGTTACGTGTACCTAAAGTAATATTCTGTATTTCACCTGTTGCCTCAGCACCCTTAAATCCGACAAACTGTACCGGGTCGTTATCGCCAATCTGAACAGAATATTTTCCATCTTTATTAATTACTACTTTAACGTCATACCATGTATTTGCTTCATAAGCAGTATTAGTTACATTTACTATATTACCGCTGCTACCAGGAGACGTACCATCACCGGCATCTGCTATAATATTATGATTTCCGCCTTCACCACCACGAAATTCTACTTGAGCGATATCTTTGTTTGATTTATCCTTTAGCATAACAAATGCACGTCCGTCAGTCTGATTCACTTTCATTCTCCAGCTAACAGTCATATTACCTGTATAACTATCAGGCAAAGCATAGGTACCTGTTCCACTACCATTACTTTTATAGATGTATGTTTTGTTCACAGCATCCCATTTTCCATTGCTCATTGTCCATGCATCATTCTCTGAGGAAAATCCATTAAAATAATCAGGTTTTGCAGTCTCAGACTTATATGTCACATATACTGAAGTAATAGTAAGGTCTTTTGCACCCATGTCAGTACCATAACCGAGGGGTCCTTTTATACAAATAGCCTGAGCTTTATCTTTTCCCTTATTGTCTGCATCCCATATGTTAGTCTCTAGAAATTCAGCAAAAAATTCACCACTACCATACTTATCAGTCTTAACTTCCAACTTATCAGACATGCGGCGGTCTTTTGCACCAGAATCCTCAGTATTGGATGTCCAACAACGGAAGCCCTTAAAGCTATCACCTGTTATTTTTCCACTGATATATATAACTATTTGTTCTCCCACATATGCCGTTCTTGGTAAAGGTATATAAAGTCTGCCACTATTATCTGAGTTTAATGTTATACTACTATTTTCAATTGTCAGGCTTGTATTATTATCATACTCTGTCTTACTCAAATCTAATTCATATCCTTCAAGGTTAGCAGAATCATAGTAATTCAAATCATTTTCCACTAACATAACTTTTTCAGGATAATTTTTATAAAGAATTCCGTCTTCTCCTATTGAAATTCCAAGCCCCGGATATCTTGCACTCAGAGATTCTACAACACCATTTACTGTTCTTGTAGCCTCAGAAGAAACTGCTTTACCGTCAGCGTCCTCAGTTATTCCGGTTATTTTAATATCTGTATTAAATGCAGTTTGAGGAATACCTTCTAATACAACGGCATATGTAATACTCTTATTGTTCATATCTTTTGAATGCAGTCCGGTACACTGTTTATCTACGGTGTAAGCACCTATTGTTTTACCCTCTCCTTTAGTAGATACAGTATAGCTTTTACCTCCTATAGTAAGTACAATTGCACATTCTTTTTTTGTATCCGCCTTATCTACACGTATTCCAATTCTGAGTGACTGTTTCCCATTACTATTATCAGTATTGTGGGTAAGACGCAGCGTGGCGCCAAGTACAGTTACATCAGAAACTGATGTTTCATCTTTTGCTTCTGCATTTACGGTAGCAGGTATATAGAATAATCCTGACAGTAACATAACTACAGTAAGCAAACAAACCAAAAACATTTTTTCACTTTTAATAATTAGCATAAAATCCAACCTCCTTATCAACGTTAATAGTAAAATCATCTATTGTTAATTCAACATTTGCGTTACGTGTACCTAAAGTAATATTCTGTATTTCACCTGTTGCCTCAGCACCCTTAAATCCGACAAACTGTACCGGGTCGTTATCGCCAATCTGAACAGAATATTTTCCATCTTTATTAATTACTACTTTAACGTCATACCATGTATTTGCTTCATAAGCAGTATTAGTTACATTTACTATATTACCGCTGCTACCAGGAGACGTACCATCACCGGCATCTGCTATAATATTATGATTTCCGCCTTCACCACCACGAAATTCTACTTGAGCGATATCTTTGTTTGATTTATCCTTTAGCATAACAAATGCACGTCCGTCAGTCTGATTCACTTTCATTCTCCAGCTAACAGTCATATTACCTGTATAACTATCAGGCAAAGCATAGGTACCTGTTCCACTACCATTACTTTTATAGATGTATGTTTTGTTCACAGCATCCCATTTTCCATTGCTCATTGTCCATGCATCATTCTCTGAGGAAAATCCATTAAAATAATCAGGTTTTGCAGTCTCAGACTTATATGTCACATATACTGAAGTAATAGTAAGGTCTTTTGCACCATTCACACCAGAAGGTCCTTTGATACATATAGCCTGAGCTTTATCTTTTCCCACACCGTCCGCATCTCTTATTTCAGTCTCTAGTAATTTGATAAAAGATTCACCATTACTACACTCATCCTTCTTAACAGTCAACATATCAGACATGCGGCGGTCTTTTTGCCCGGCGTCTTCAGTATTCGATGCCCAACAACGGAAGCCCTCAAAACTATTACCTGTTGTTCCACTGATATATACAACTATCTTTTCTCCGGTATATACTGCTCTTGGTAAAGGTATAAAAATTCTTGAACTGTTATTTGAGTTTAATGTTATACTATTGTTTTCAATTATCAGGTTTGTATTATTATCATACTCTGTCTTACTCAAATCTAATTCAATTTTCTCATCTACCGTTGGAGTTACTGTAACCTTAACCGATGCCGCCAGTCCTGATTTACTTTCCACCGTAACTGTACAGTTGCCTTCTGAATGTCCTGTGACTTTACCGAAGCCATCTACCGTGATAACAGAGGGGTCGCTGCTTTTCACGGTAAGAAGCTCCTTATCAAATCCATACGAATAATCTAAAGGTAATATAACTGTGCTGCCTACTTTAACTGTCATAGTTTTCGGAAGGTTAAGATGTTCTCTGTAATTATCCATAAATCCATCAAGTCCGGTATTACCGCCATAGCCTATAAGCCACAGACTTTTATTTTCTTTTGCAAAAGGAGATGGGCATCCTTGTGCAGTCTGATACAATTCTTCCCATTCATTCCAAAGCCTGTCATACGCATTTACTGCATCGGTAATTGCTTCTACATCATAATTTCCGCTTTGCTCTCCCTGCATCTTCTTAACTCCTGCAATATGCATCTGTTCAGCAAGAGCAAAGAAATAATATCCGTATTTACATGTGGTTATTATGTATTCTTTTACTTTAAGATTTGGTGAATCTGTTAAATATGCATCTGTCTTAAAACTTTCAGCAATTTCAATCATTTCACGCCATAATTTTGTACTCTCTGCCTTTTCTTCTAACATAATGTCTCCAAGCCCGGCATTGACTGCATTTTTAATATTGCTTGTAAGAGTTCCCGGCGCAATGTTCTGATCTCTTGTCCACCAATTACTGATACGCTTTTCCAAATCAGCATTGTCGGTTGCACGTCCGAGAAGAACTGCCCTTGCCGAAAGAATACATAGCCTGTAAAAGTTCTCTGCATCTTCATCATCCATTCCCAGATAAGTTTTAGCATACTGCTTTGCATAATACTTATCAGTTTTGGAAGTATCTTTTGTCCATTGACTGACTACATATGCATTTACGTCATTCCACAGTTCACTTCCATCTTCAATAACTATCTCACGGTTATCGCTTGTCATATCTCCCCTTACACCATTCAATCCGTTAATATAAGGTCCGTTCCAGCCACCTCCGCGAGACCATGTCCATATACCTTTAATCTGAAGTGTTTCACTATTATTGATAACATCTCTAAGAGACATATTCTGGCTCTTGTCAGTCATAAGCCACTCATATTCTTCAAAACCGTTAATTACCCCGTCTACTATATAATTAGGGTATGCACCTTTTCCTTCATACTCTCTGGCTGCCTGAACCTCAATTATCTGTTGATGTTCGCCTATTCCAATAGTCTGATTAAATGCTACATTTCTATGAAAATCTCCTGTAGAATGTTTAATACAAAAATACAGATGTTCGTTTGGCTCAATCTTATTGCTTACAGATAAATATTCTGACGGATTATTCTGAAATCCCCCAAATCCCCATGTACGGTATACTACATCACGCGCTTTGTCATCCACCATGCCATCACCATAAAGTTTATTGCACAGGTAGTTAATAAGCATCAAATGATATGCCGTAGAATCGCCCTGAATAGGATTATTTCCTGTATGATATGGAGCACCATAACCAAGTTTTGCATTGCTGTAAGTATTTCCAGTATATGTTTCACCATAACGTATATATATACCATCAATTTCAGGATACTCAGTAAACATTTCCTTGAACATATAATCCATTACCGTCTGAGTATCTTCTTTGGCAATGTCAATCTTACCGTTAGTAAGTATTTCATTTCCGTAAAGTGTTTTAAGATGTGAAGGCAGAACAATCATATCCATCATAAAATATATTTTTATTCCTGCCTTTTTCGCCTCATTATATTTTTCATGAAGCTCCTGTCTTTTGGCTTCAACCCATTTACGTTCAGTACTTCCCACAGGATATACTTTATTTTGTCCTGTGGCGCCTTTATATTCATCGAACTCATCCCACAAAAGTCCATACTGTGCACAATCAAAAAGAGTGAACACCTTTCCGTCAAAATTACGCTGTCTTAAAAATTCAGCATCTTTATAATTAGATGTGTACGGTTCAAGCGCCGGATTATCATGCACCATGTCTGTAACAAACATTTCATTTTGATGCGTATATGGATCATCCAAATCATTACCCTGCTCTAACGCACGCAAAGTATGCTCGGTATAGTGCTCAGGATATGGTGTTGGCGTTCCTGCTACGGGTGTAGGAATATCTGTTGCAGGCGCAGGCGATACATTGTTATTAATATCAGATGGCGTAGGACTCTGCGCAATATTCTGTTCAACAGTCGAAGATATAATACCTGTAACTGATTGTTTATCAGTATTAGTTCCTGCATTTACAGTAACCTTACATACAAGTTTCCTGTTCTTTTTGGAGGCTTTATATGTAGCTGTAATTTTAGCTTTTCCTGCTGATTTTCCCTCAATCATAACATAAGCCTTTCTTCCTTTGTTTTTTTTGCTCTTAATCGTCACGACAGAAACTTTGCTTGTTTTCCACTTTACCTTTGTCCTCTTTGAAGCATTTTTCAATTTAATTTTAGCTGTGCTACCTATAGACAGCATAATATTTTTCTTTGAAAGTTTAATTTTCTTTGCTGCATCTGATGATGCCGGCATAAGAGTCATAACCATAATTACAGCCAGCATAATAATTGTTAGTTGTTTTAGCCTTTTCATTGTGCCTTCCTCCTTGTAAGATATTCTTTCTGTTTTTATGGTAACATGTTATTTTAATCATTTTCTTGCGTTTTCAAAGCTATTTCTTGCGTTTTATGCATACAAAATAAAGTTACACGCAAAAGACTGCCACATAGCTTTCCAAAACTATGTAGCAGTTTTTAATTTACTCATATTTTACTGTCAGTAGATTTTACTTAATCTTAACACTCTTTTTCTGTCCCTTGCCTTTAAGCACTTTCTTATATGCTTTAAGCTTCTTAGCAGGAACCTTTATCTTAGCCTTTGCATTAATTCCCTTAAATGCAGCTTTTCCGACTTTCTTAAGAGATGTAGATTTAATTGTTATCTTCTTAAGTGATGAACATTTATAAAATGCTTTAGCTCCTATGCTCTTAACATTCTTTCCGATTGTTACCGACTTAAGCTTCTTACAATTCTTAAATGCACCGGCAGCAATATCTGTAACTGCATAAGCCTTACCTCCAATAGTTACACTGGCAGGTATAACAACTGATGTCACTTTCTTATCTACTGAAGCAACCTGAACTGTAGCTGCTGCCGCGTCAGTAATCTTATAATCTGCTTTTCCTACTGTATATGCCTTAGTTGTATCTACAGCAGGGCTTGGTGCAGGACTGTTAGATGGCACTGCTGTATTAGCAGGAGGATTAGTAACTGCCGGCGGATTTGAAACATCCGGAGTTGTCGGAATATCAGCTCCATTTTCAGTAAACTTCCATGAAGCAACAGTATAATCATTTCCTCTGAATACAAAGTACACATCATGTACCCCTGCAACATCTCCTGCTACAGGCACGCTTACCATATCATACATATCGCTTACACCTACAGGAATTGAAGCTACCTTATTAGATGCTACTGTAGGGTCATCAATGAATACTTCAATAGCGCCTTCATTAGTGTTAGACTTAATCTCTGCTGCAACCTCTGTTGCTCCGGTACCAAAATCTACGCCCTGAATCTTAGTCCAGTCACCTGTATCTATACAGTCAAGAACCATTGGAGAACCATTCTTGGAATCAAGAACCATATCATCATCACGTGTAGATTTAACACCTGCACTGTATGATGTTGTAGTAGCATTGATTATCTTTTCAGACCCGTCAAAGTTCTTATATGGGTTAAAGTTCTCAATCTGCTTGGCGCCTTCATAAGAAGGAGTAATTGATATCTCATCTGTCTGTTCATCTACTGTTATCTCATCTACATGAAGATTACGGTAACTGTGGCTTGAACGATGAATTGAATTGTTCAATACAGTTGAATGATAAAGTATATAATAATGATCCTTAAACTCCTGCATATGATGATGGTTATTATATGACTGTCCATATATTACACTTGGGTTATCAAGAACAGTTCCCAGGAAGTGGCGATATACTCCATTTTCATCAGTAAATGCCGTCTTTTCTTCACCCTTCGGTCTTTGCTCAGGGTCAAATGATACATTAAGCGGGTCTGATGAAACATATACTGCTATACTTGCCGTACCTGTTAATTTCTGTGAGTTGAAATCTGTACAGTATGAATAATAATATTTTCCGTTAAACTGGTTAATCTCATTATCTTCAAACATAGCATATGTAGGAAGCTTTACAGGGTCTCCGATTCTGTATACTTCTCCTGTTGCCTCATCAAAACCAATCTGGCATGCTCTTCCTGACGTACGAGATAATCCGCCAAAATATACATAAGCGTCACCCTTATCATCTACAAGAACCGCTGGGTCAAAACATGTACTGCAATCGCTGCAGTTTGGTGTTGAACCTGAGAATAACGCTGTTCCAAGCGGGTCTCTCCAAGGCCCTGTCGGAGAATCAGACATTACATAACCTGTTGCACCACCATTAGTATAAAATACATAATATTCATCTTCTCCGTCGTTATCACCATCATACTTAAGTCCTGACGGAGCCCATGACTGACCTGATGTAAAACCACCTTTTACTTTATTATCCGAATAAGATGGTTCATTTGTAAGGTTCTGGCTGTCCATAAATCCCTCATCCGTCCAGTTTACCATATCACTTGTTGATAAAATTGTAAGCGAATGATTCCTATAACCATTATTAGCCATTTTACCATTTTCATAAGAAAAACCTTCTGTAGTACCGTATACATAAAGCTTTCCGTCAACATCCGAATTATCTATAGCTGTAGGGTCTGCTATAAAATTAAAGTTAGTCAGCATACTCTCAACAGGATGCACCTCTCCGTCTTTAGTAGTATACTTTACAGGCATTGAAAGCTTAAGATTCGGTTCATCCCATGCCTGCTCAATCTGAGCCTCAAAAGGATTATCATCTTCTTTATCAAATATCTTTACATCTGTCTGTGCTACAGGCTTACTTGATGTTCCGCCTTCAAATACCACTACTCCGCCGTTGGCATAACCTAATGAATAATCATCAAAATATGAATATCCGGCGCTGTCTGCTTTTGATACGTTTCCCGGTATCATTGATACAACCATTGCAAGTGATAATACGGCTGCACCGATACGATTTGTTCTTTTTTTCATCATTATCCTCCTTATTTTTTGATTTTAACTTTTTTACTTTGTCCCTTGCCTTTAAGCACCTTCTTGTATGCTTTAAGCTTTTTAGCAGGAACCTTTATCTTAGCCTTTGCATTAATTCCCTTAAATGCAGCTTTTCCGACTTTCTTAAGAGATGTAGATTTAATTGTTATCTTCTTAAGTGATGAACATTTATAAAATGCTTTAGCTCCTATGCTCTTAACATTCTTTCCGATTGTTACCGACTTAAGCTTCTTACAATTCTTAAATGCACCGGCAGCAATATCTGTAACTGCATAAGCCTTACCTCCAATAGTTACACTGGCAGGTATAACAACTGATGTCACTTTCTTATCTACTGAAGCAACCTGAACTGTAGCTGCTGCCGCGTCAGTAATCTTATAATCTGCTTTTCCTACTGTATATGCCTTAGTTGTATCTACAGCAGGGCTTGGTGCAGGACTGTTAGATGGCACTGCTGTATTAGCAGGAGGATTAGTAACTGCCGGCGGATTTGAAACATCCGGAGTTGTCGGAATATCAGCTCCATTTTCAGTAAACTTCCATGAAGCAACAGTATAATCATTTCCTCTGAATACAAAGTACACATCATGTACCCCTGCAACATCTCCTGCTACAGGCACGCTTACCATATCATACATATCGCTTACACCTACAGGAATTGAAGCTACCTTATTAGATGCTACTGTAGGGTCATCAATGAATACTTCAATAGCGCCTTCATTAGTGTTAGACTTAATCTCTGCTGCAACCTCTGTTGCTCCGGTACCAAAATCTACGCCCTGAATCTTAGTCCAGTCACCTGTATCTATACAGTCAAGAACCATTGGAGAACCATTCTTGGAATCAAGAACCATATCATCATCACGTGTAGATTTAACACCTGCACTGTATGATGTTGTAGTAGCATTGATTATCTTTTCAGACCCGTCAAAGTTCTTATATGGGTTAAAGTTCTCAATCTGCTTGGCGCCTTCATAAGAAGGAGTAATTGATATCTCATCTGTCTGTTCATCTACTGTTATCTCATCTACATGAAGATTACGGTAACTGTGGCTTGAACGATGAATTGAATTGTTCAATACAGTTGAATGATAGAATATATAATTATGTCCCTTAAATGACTGCATATGATGATGGTTATTATATGTCTGTCCATATATTACACTAGGATTATCAAGTATTGTTCCAAGAAAATGATGATATATTCCATTTTCTTCAAACGCTTCTTTTCCATGCTCTCCCGGGGCATACGTTATATCCATAGGGTCTGACGATACATAAGCCGCAATGCTTCCGCCACCGCTTAATGTCTGACCGGCTCCCCAGTTAGTACAGTACGAATAATAATATTTACCGTTGAACTGGTTAATCTCACTATCCTCAAAGAAATAATATGTATCAAGAACCTGAGGTTCGCCGTCCATAACTACACTTCCGTCTGACTCAAATCCTATCTTGCATACACGTCCTGTTTTACCCTGTGCCTCATTACCCGAAACAGTTCCGCCACCAAAATATACATAAGCGTCGCCCTTATCATCTACAAGGACTGCCGGGTCAAAGCACCATACAACACCGCTGCAGTTAGGAGAGTTCCTTGTAAATAATTCCTTTCCAAGAGGGTCTCTCCAAGGTCCGTTAGGCGAATCTCCTACTACATATCCAACAGCTCCGCTATTGGTATGGAAAAGATAATACTCATAATCACCGTCACCGTCGCCATCATATTTCAGGCCTGACGGAGCCCATGCTTTAACAGCCCATCCTGCCTTTACCTTATTATCAGCATATGACGGTTCATTGCCAAGATTCTGAGTGTCCATAAATCCTTCATCTGTCCAGTTAACCATATCTGACGTAGACAATACGGTAAGTGAATGGTTGTCATATCCGTTATCAGCCATTACTCCGTTTCTATATGTAAACCCTTCTGTAGTACCGTATACATAGAGCTTACCGTCAACATCGGAATTATCTATAGCTGTAGGGTCTGCTATAAAATCAAAGTTAGTCAGCATACTTTCAACATTATGTACTTTTCCGTCACTTGTCGTAAACTGTACAGGCTGTGAAAGCTTAAGATTCGGCTCATCCCATGCCTGATTAGTCTGTGCTTCAAACGGGTTATCATTCTCGCCATCATACACATTAATACCGGCTTTTTCAACGCTCTTACTTGATGTACCTCCCTCATATACAGCTATCTGACCACCGGACCATCCCAGTGTATAATCCTGTATAAAGGAATAACTTCCGGCACTGTCTGCTTTTGATACATTTCCCGGTATCATGGAAATAACCATAGCAAGAGAAAGCACAGTTGCTCCAATACATTTAATTTTTCTTTTCATAATAATCCTCCCCATAAAAAAGTATTAAAATACATATAACAAATAATATCATATTGTAACATTATATGCAATAAGCATAAAGGGTTATTTCTTGATAAAAAATGACTAATAAAAAAACCTGCTACACTGAACAACCAGCATAACAGGTCTTATTTGTATAAGTATTGTTACTATTTAATTAATTAGCAACTCTTCTTGCCTTGCAAGGTGTACGGTAGTTCATATTAGATACCTTAATTCCGTCTCTCCTGTTGCTTGCATGAACAACCTTACCGCCGCCGATATACATAGCAACATGGTTTACGCTTCCGTTTGATGCATAGAAAATAAGGTCTCCTGCCTGAACATCACTAAGGCTTACACTGCTTCCCGCACATGACTGTGAAGATGATGTCCTTGGAAGCGATACTCCGTACTTAGAGTATACCGACTGAACAAATCCTGAACAGTCTGTACCGTTCGTAAGGCTTGTACCACCAAGTACATACGGATTACCTATAAAATTCTGTGCATATGAAGCAGCTGAGCTTGCAGTACCCTTTGAAGATGAACTGCTGCCTGATGAATTACTTCTCGAGCTGCTCGACGAACTGCTGCTTCGTGAAGATGAACTGCTGCTCGTACTTGATTTTGATGAAGACGAGGAATTCGATGATGACGAAGACTTTGATGAAGAGCTTGAAGATGAACTTCTTTGTGCCGCCGCTCTCTGTGCTGCTGCTCTCTCTGCTGCTTCGCGCCTCTGTTCTTCTTCAATCTGTCTCTGTCTTTCTTCTTCGGCACGCCTTATTGCTTCCTCACGCTCTTTCTGACGTCTTATCTTTTCTCTCTCTTCTTTTATAGAAATAGCATGTTTAAACTTTACTCTGATATTAACATATTCCTTTGATACATATCCCTTTGTCGTATCATCAACAATAATCTTAACCCATTCGCCGTACTCTTTTATAACCTCAAACTCTTCACCTTCCGGAACAAGAGTAAGAACAACGCTGTCGGTACTTCTTTCTTCCCTTACCTTAAGAGTTGTAACATTAACTGTAGCAAGCTTGGTTCCATAGCGGTCAATAAGATTCTCTGCGCTGAATCCAATAGCAAGGTACTCTGACTTTATGTAGCCTGTAACACTGCCTGACTTAATCTCTACCCAGTCGCCGACTGTATTAATAATTCTTGCAGCGCTTCCTCTATACAGCTTTCCTAATATCTTGCTTTCGGTATTAGGTTTCTTCCTTATATTAACATACTCATGTGCAATGGAAATACCTGTGTTGGCATATTCTGATACAGGCTCCGGTGTTACTATAGGCTGTGCCGCATCTGGCTGTGCCATATCCGGTTGTACTGCATCAGGTTGCGCCATATCCGGCTGAACCGCGTCAGGCTGTATCATATCCGGCTGCATACTTCCATCCTGTACTGTGCCTGACACTCCCTGTTCATTCTCATCCTGTGTCATTGATACTACATTATCTATCATCTCAGCTGCCCCTGAAACTGCAATAGGTTCTACTGCCTCAGGGCTTATCGCTGTATCATTTTCATGCTGTGATTCATAATATTCATCGAGCATAGCTACCATTCCTGCCATCTCTGAACCATTGTTTACAGAAGACGCATCTGTGGCGGTAATGCTGCTTACAAGCGAAAAAACAGTACACATACTAACAACGGTAACTATTTTTCTAATCATTAGTTTCTCCCTTCATACAATTAGTTAACATTTAGTCTACTCTGATAGTATAACGCTGTAAAAACAGCTTGTCAACATCAGGCATGCAGTTTATATTTCTTTTATTGCTTTTTAACGTTTACTGCGTTAAGATATAAACCAATATTATTATTCACCGGTATACCAACCAAAAGGAGTCGCAGTATGAAAAGCATATTTAAACTGGGAGAATACCAGAAGCTTGAAGCAGTAAAAGAAGTTCCTATGGGAATGTATCTTTCATTACCTGATACAATGCGCAGAAGCGATGAAGCAAAAGAGCTTGTCCTGCTTCCAAAACGTGAGATGCCGAAAGACCTTCAGGTTAATGACCTTATTACTGTATTTATATATAAAGATTCAGAAGACAGACCTGTAGCAACATCATTAAAACCGAGTGTTACATTAGGCGAATTTGCATATCTTCCGGTAGTACAGACTACCGATATCGGAGCATTTTTAAACTGGGGCCTCTTAAAGGACCTGTTTCTTCCTTTTAAAGAGCAGACCTATCGTGTAAAAACCGGTGATAAAGTTCTGATAAGCCTCTACATTGATAAAAGCGAAAGACTGTGCGCGACAATGCATCTTTATGAACTGCTTCGTGCCGATTCGGAATACAAGGAAAATGATACCGTATCAGGAACCGTATATGAACTTTCTGATAATTTTGGGGCATTTGTTGCTGTAGACAACTTATATTCAGCGCTTATTCCGAAAAATGAACTGATAAGAAATGTATATATCGGCGAACAGCTTACTGCACGAATCAAAGCAGTAAGACCTGACGGACGCCTTACTTTAAGCCTCAGGAAAAAATCATATGAACAGATGGACTCCGACTGCATGACTATAATGAATCATCTTACAAAGTACGGCGGATTCCTTCCTTTCCATGACAAGTCGTCTCCTGAAAGCATTAAGCGTGAGTTTAGCATGAGCAAATCTGAATTCAAACGCGCTATAGGCCGTCTATACAAAAACGGCAGTATTATAATTGAAGATAACGGTATCAGAATTAAGAATTAAAAACCGTCGCCAATACACACAGTAAGAAAATATGATGTTATACCCGCTTCTTTTAATTTGCGCGCACATGCATCAATCGTACTTCCGGTTGTATATATATCGTCTATTATAATAACACGTTTAATGTTATGGTATCGTTTCAGATTATCAGTATTTACAGAAAATGCATCTTTAAGATTACTTTCACGGTCCTTATCGTCAAGATATTTCTGGGGCCGTGTTTTTTTTGTTCTGAAAAGCACATCATTTATAAGTCTGACGCCGCAAAGTATACTTACTTCTCTGGCAATGACTTCCGCCTGGTTGAATCCTCTTTTTTTATATTTTGATGAATGAAGCGGCACAGGGACAATCCCGTCCGGCTGCCATTCCTTTATCCTGAATCTTGCATGATATACGAGTTCTGCCGCAATAAAATCCACATAATCGCGCCGCCCGTAATATTTTAACCCTTTCATTATATTTCTTGAGCTTATATCATAATGCCACAGCGCATATCCCTGAATATATGTAAATTTACTTATCTTACAGTCAGCGCACAGCATCTCGTTATCATCAGTCTGCTTGCTGCACCGCATACATCTGCTCCCTGTAACAAGCGGAAGCCTGCGTAAGCATGTATTGCATACTTTATCTTCATAATCCTCGGTAATTTTTCCGCATACGGGGCATTTTGGCGGAAAAAGCACCCTTTGAACTATATTTTTTATTATATTCATTCCTCCTTAGCTTAATTCACGCAGCCGTTTCCTTAAAGTAGAATATCTTTTCTGCTGTCTCTCGTTATGTATCATTCTGCTCACCGTTTCAGGAAGCCCGACTATCGTAACACATTTTTTTGCCCTCGTAACCGCTGTATATAAAAGATTTCTGTGCAGTAAAAGCGACGTTCCGCCAAGAAGCGGAAGTATGACTGCCGGATATTCGCTTCCCTGAGATTTATGTACCGTTATTGCATAGGCAAGTTCCAGTTCTTCAAACAGCGAATACGGATATACTACATATTTGTTGTCTTCGTATTCTACCGTAAGTTCGTTAGTAACCGTATTAATAAATCTTATAATGCCGCAGTCGCCGTTAAATATTCCCGTTCCTTCTTCAATAACTACTCCGTGATAACCTCTTCTTTCCCATGTAAGCTGATAATTATTTTTTATCTGCATTACTTTATCACCTTCACGGAATATTTTATCCCTAAATTCAATCTCAGCTTTATTTTTTGAGCCCGGATTAATATATTTCTGAAGCATTATATTAAGGTTGTCAACTCCAAGTTCACCTTTTTTCATCGGACATAAAACCTGTATGTCTGCCATTCCCGCCCCAACGTATGGCGGAAGATTTTTTATAATAAGCTGCAGTATAACATTTATTATAACCTTCGGGTCATTGCGCTTAAGCATAAAGAAATCACGGCTTTTATTATCAAGGTCTATTTCCTGTCCCGCATTTATTTTATGGGCGTTCATAACAATGTCGCTGTCACGCGCCTGCCTGAATATCTCATTAAGCCTTACCACATTAAAGCAGTCAGAATCAATAATATCCTTCAGCACATTTCCCGGTCCGACTGAAGGAAGCTGGCTTGCATCGCCTACCATAATAAGCCTCGTCCCTACTACCACAGCTTTAAGAAGCGCATTAAGAAGCGGCAAATCAACCATCGACATCTCGTCAATAATTATTGCATCAGCTTCAAGCGGATAAGTTTCATTTCTTTCAAATCTTACTGTATCTCCATCATTATCCATACTGCCGTTTATCTCAAGCAGCCTGTGTATTGTCTGCGCTTCGTATCCTGTCGTCTCAGACATACGTCTTGCCGCCCTTCCTGTAGGAGCTGCAAGCAAAAATTCCAGTCCCCATGCCTCAAATGCACTTATAATAGCGTCGATTGTAGTTGTCTTTCCTGTACCGGGACCTCCGGTTATTACAAGTACGCCGCTTTTCATTGCTTCTTTTATCGCAGCCTTTTGCATATCGGCAAGCACAATATCTTTATTCTTTTCAATTTTCTTTATATTGGATTCTATTTCCTTATCAGATATCCGAAACGCACAGTTAAGGTCAAGAAGCATCCTTGCAGAATTAAGCTCCATATAATACATATACGGAGGATAATATCTCTTTTCATCATCTTCATCAATACATATAATTTCCCGCAACGCAGACATTTCGGAAAGAAGCCCTGTTATATCATCACAGTTAATTGCAAGAAGCTCTGCAACGCTTCCTAAAAGCTCTGCTTCGGGAAGATAAATATGCCCGTTTACTCCTGCCTGATTAAGCACATATGTTACCGCGCATCTTTTCCTGAAATCAGAATTAAGGTCGATTCCTACACGACGTCCAATTTCATCAGCAATCTTAAAACCTATACCTCTTATATCCGAAGCAAGCCTGTATGGATTAGTTCTGATTATATTATATACTTCATCTTTATATTCATTATATATCTTTACTGCAAGCTGATTGGATATATTGTACTGCTGCATAAATATAACCGCATCGCGCAGTTCTCTTTTTTCATTATACTGGGAATATATCTCCTCAGCCTTTCTAATGCTGATTCCTTTTATCTCTGCAAGGCGTTCCGGTTCCTCCTCCATAATACGAAGTGTATCAGAACCAAATGCATCAACTATACGCTTCGCCATTACCGGTCCGACGCCTTTGATTGCACCTGAACCAAGGTATCTTACTATAGATACGGTATCGTCATCCTTTAAAACTTCCATGCTTTTTACGGATAACTGAAGGCCGTAAGTTTTATGGTCTACGTAATCACCGCAGACCTCGACATGCTCTCCTTCATTTATAAAAGGAAAATTGCCCACGCAGGTTATGTCATCATTGTCATCCTGACATGAAATATCAAATACGGTATATCCGTTACGTTCATTTCTATACCGTATTTTTTCAACATAACCTTTGCAGACAACTTTATCATTCATCTCTTTTTCCTGCCATAAAATCAACAAATTTGCCGGTTCCTATAGCAACCGCTGTCATAGGGTCTTCGGCAGTCATAGTTGTTATGCCTGTCTTGGACTCTATAAGTTCCTCAAGTCCGTATAAAAGACTTCCTCCTCCTGTAAGAACTATTCCTCTGTCGGCTATATCTGCCGCAAGCTCCGGTGGAGTTCTTTCAAGTACGCTGTGTACTGCGTCGACAATCTGTGATGTAGCATCCTTTAATGCTTCCTCTGTCTCGTCTGATGTAACCGTGATGGTCTTAGGAAGTCCGGTAACAAGATTCCTTCCGCGAACATCAAGCGTCTCCTGGGTCTGTCGTTTGAACGCAGAACCTATATTAATCTTAATATCCTCAGCAGTTCTTTCTCCGATAAGAAGATTATGCTGCTTTCTCATGTATCTTACAATTGCTTCGTCAAAATCATCTCCGGCAATCTTAATTGAAGAGCTTACAACCGTACCGCCGAGAGATATAACGGCGATATCTGTAGTTCCTCCTCCGATATCAACTATCATGTTGCCGCACGGCCTTGAAATATCAATACCTGCGCCGATTGCTGCTGCAATAGGCTCTTCGATAATCATTACATCTCTTGCGCCTGCCTGATAAGCCGCCTGCTCTACCGCATTCTTTTCAACTTCAGTAGCGCCGCTTGGCACACATATACTTATCTTAGGCTTTCTCAAATGCTTTTTACCGACTGCTTTCTGTATGAAATAAACAAGCATCTTTTCAGTTATTGTATAGTCAGATATAACTCCCTGCCTGAGCGGTCTTATAGCTACTATGTTACCCGGAGTCCTGCCGAGCATAAGTCTTGCTTCTTCACCAATCTCTTTTATCTTACCTGTATCTCTGTCAAACGCTACTACAGACGGCTCCCTAAGTACAACACCTTTGCCTGTAAGATATACAAGCACGCTTGCCGTTCCAAGATCAATTCCAATATCACTGCCCATCTTAATATCTCCTTTCGTTTAATTAAATTATTACCATATAATTCATTAATAATCAGCTCTCGCAGCCTGTAACATAAGAGCACATTCTACTCTCTTTCTTTCAAGTATGCATCCTGTCTCATAAGATTCATTAATATCGCCTTCAAAATTGTATGCATTGGCTGCGCATCCTCCGCTGCAGAAGAACTTTGCAAAACAGTCCTTACATTTCGGCTTGGAATATACATTACATTTTTTGAATGAACTGCATATATCGGTTCTTTTTATTCCGTCATATATATTACCCAGAAGAAAATCTTCATTTCCAACAAACTGATGGCACGGATACAAATCTCCCCAAGGCGTAACCGCAAGATACTCTGTTCCCGAACCGCATCCTGACAGTCTCTTCGCAACACACGGACCGCCCGTAAGGTCTATCATAAAATGGAAGAAATTAAATCCGTTTCCTTCCTTTTCTCTCTTAAGCATCTCTGCCGCAAGCCTGTCATAAGCCTCGCATATTGCAGCTATATCTTCATCCTTAATCGCATAATCTTCAGTAGGCTTTGCAACAACCGGCTCCACGCTTATCTGCTTAAATCCTAAATCAGCAAGATGAAGCACATCCTTATCAAAATCAGTATTGAAATGTGTAAATGTTCCTCTTGCGTAATAATCCGTCTGATGTCTTGCATCTGCAGCCTTCTTAAACTTCGGAAGAATAAGCTCGTAACTTCCTGCACCGCTTCTGAAAGGACGCATATAATCATGGAGTTCTTTTCTTCCGTCTATGGAAAGGACAAGATTAGACATCTCCCTTCCGGCAAATTCTATCACATCATCATTAAGAAGTACACCGTTAGTAGTAAGTGTAAATCGAAACTTTTTATTATATTTTTCTTCAAGACTTCTTCCGTAAGCAACTATATCCTTAACAACTTCAAAATTCATAAGCGGCTCGCCGCCAAAGAAATCCACTTCAAGATTACGTCTGTTACCCGAATTCTCTACAAGAAAATCAAGCGCTCTCTTGCCTACATCAAGGCTCATAAGCGCGCTTTCACCATTATATTCACCCTTGCCTGCAAAACAATATCTGCATGAAAGATTACAGTCATGCGCTATATGAAGGCACAATGCCTTAACAACGGTCTGTCTGTCTGCAATCTCATCAATATAATCTTCATAAATATCTTCCGAGAATAATTCTCCCGATTCCTCAAGCGACTCAATGTCTTGTATAAGCTCGTCCGCATCATTCTCATTAAGCTCCTTATAAAGCTTCATTATCTCAGATTTCACAGTATCAGGATTCTCTTCATATAACGATATGGCGTCATACGCAATATCGTCTACTACATGAACGCTTCCGCTGTTGACGTCAAGTACAATATTATATCCGTTATTTTTAAATTTATGTATCATTATCCATATCCCTTTACAACTAAAAGAGAGCTCATTAGCAGACCCTGCATAGGGTTTTACCAATTCAGCTCTCTGACGCTATTCGTTAAAATCCGTAAATGCAAACCAATTATTTCTTATGCTCGCATGTCTGGTTGCCAACTGTACATGAAGTCTTACATGCTGACTGACATGATGTCTGGCACTCACCGCATCCGCCTTTCTTCATGCTTTCCTTATAACTTCTTGAACTAAGTGTCTTAATATGTTTCATGGTAATACTCTCCCTGTTATCACATAATATGTTTTTTTGAAGTATACCACACTTAATTATGGATAGCAACCCATTTTTTAACTTTACCCGAGCATTCCTCCAAGCATTCCTCCCGCTGCACATAAAAGCATAACCGTAACTATATTATCACTTACATTTCCTGTTATATTTCTTACAAGCAGCGAAACAGCAAATATAACCACAAAATAAAGAAGCCCGAATAAAAGCCCCCACAGATACTTTCTTACGCCTATCTTTTTACCCAAAAGCAATCCGCCGACAAAACATGAAATAAGATAAGCAAATAAAAGTCCGCCGCTTATCAGACCTGCCGCAGGATTACCTTTCCACATCATAAGCGCAAGCACGCCAAGAATAATACCGGAGATTATATACCCCACAAGCAAAAGCTTAATTATGTACCATACCATATTCCCTGCATTTTTTTTCATTATTGTTATTCCTTAATCAATATTCTTTATTATAATATATTTTATTATGTCCGAAATTATGATATGATTGCAAAAGCACAGAATTATAAGTATACGCTTAATTGGAGGATATTATGGATACAATTGACATGCATGTACATTCAACGGCTTCAGACGGCACATTTACACCAACCGAGGTTGCCAATCTTGCACTTGACGCAGGTCTTAAGGCATTTGCCCTTACCGACCATGATACAACTAATGGAATAAATGAAGTAATGTCACTTTCACTACCTATAGAAATAATTCCGGGAATTGAATTATCCGCCGGATTCGGAAAAGGCGATATCCACATACTCGGCTATTATATTAATCCTGAATGCAAAGAGCTTAAAGAAGCTGTTAAATTCATGGTTGACGAACGTATATGGCGTAATGAAAAAATGGCGCAAAACCTTAATGAAGCAGGTATAGATATAACCGTAGACAAGCTTTATGACGGCGACCCTGACAAAGTGCTCACAAGAGCGCATTTTGCAGGCTACCTTGTCGATAACGGCTATGTAAAAGATAAAGCCGAAGCATTTAAAAAATATCTCGGCGAAGACACTCCTTATTATGTATTAAGACAATATCTGTCACCGGAAGAATGTATAGAACTTATATTAAAAGCAGGAGGATTTCCTGTTCTGGCACATCCATTCCAGTACAAGCTTTCAATGCCAGACCTTACCGCGCTAATCGAAAGATTAAAAAAAGCCGGACTGTACGGAATCGAAGCATTATACTCTACCTATACACGCATGGAAGAGGACCTTGCAAAATCCCTCGCACACAGATATAACCTTAAGATAACCGGAGGTTCCGATTTTCACGGTACTAACAAACCGGACATAAGTATTGGCAGCGGCACGGGTAATTTATCAATACCTTATGAACTGCTCGCCCCTTTTAAAGAAGACCTAAAGCTTTCTTAGCAAGCTTATCAGCCATTTCATTATATTTGTTATTGGAATGGCCTTTGACTTTAACGAATTGTATATTAACTTTTTCCTTTACGGAATCATAATAATCCCTGTATGCCTGTGTACCGGGTTTGGATGCTTTCCACTCTCTGGTACACCATTTGGCAATACCTTCATAATCATGGTATATTACGAGCCTTTTTTCATTATTATCTACCGCATAGCGCATAGCAGCCTCTGCACCTTTTATTTCTCCTGCAACATTATGCATCTTAGCCATTTCTTCATCTTCAAGCTTCTCAGAAAATGTGTATTCATATCCTTCCTTAAGAACAACCATTCCGTAAGAAAATGTATTCGTTACTGCGTCATAGCTTCCGTCAACATATATTTCAAGGCAGTCGCTTATTACCTCATACGATTCTTCATAAGAAATCCCAAGATAATCATATGCTTCCTCTTTTGTCGCAAATCCCTTAAACTCCGCTCCCGGAAATCCGTCCACCTGCGCCCTGCACTCATCCCAGGAACTATAAATGCCCGGACACATTCCGCGTTTTACCGCATAAAAATTTTTCTTTGCCATATCTCTCTCCAATATAATATAATTTACCGATTATTTCTATTTGTTGCAAAAACAGCTCTTTTAGCTGCTCTTACACAACGTGTAACGGAGCTAAAAGGGCTGTTCTTTGTATAATTGCAAATATAACCAAAAAATTATTTATTTGCTTTCTCCACTTCAACAATTGCTTCCTTTTTCATAGGAATTCTGCAGTTCTTATTACTTCCGAATTCAACAATTACAACCTCGTCCGTAATATCTATAATAACACCATAAAAACCGCTTGTTGTCAGGATACTATCGCCTACTTCTATAGCTGAAATCATCGCATCCTGTGCCTTCTGCTTTTTCTTTTGAGGACGAATGGCAAAAAAGTAAAATGCACCGATAATAAGAGCATATACTACAATAATAAATATCATATTGCCTCCGCCGCCCTGCTGCTGTTGTTGTTCCAATAATACTGAAAGACTGTTCATAATAACCTCCTGTTATAAAAATATCTATTCCAAACCGGCTTCAAATCCTGCCAGCTTAGCTTCTTTATACTCTTTAAATCTATGGTTTTCAATGGCTTCTCTTATCTCTGCCATAAGCCTGTTATAAAACGACAGATTGTGAAGAACCATAAGTCTTAGTCCAAGCATTTCCTTTGCTTTAAGAAGATGTCTTATATACGCTCTGCTGTATGTTCTGCATGCAGGACATGTGCATCCTTCTTCTATAGGTCTCATATCCTTTTCAAATCTGGCATTAAGCAAATTAATCTTACCATGATTAGTATATGCATGTCCATGCCTTCCGTTTCTGGTAGGATATACACAGTCAAAGAAATCAACACCGCGCTCAACGGCATTCAGTATATTGGCCGGAGTACCTACTCCCATAAGATATACAGGCTTATTTTTCGGAAGGTGCGGCACGACATCTTCAATTATATTATACATCTGTTCATGGCTTTCCCCGACAGCAAGGCCTCCTATCGCATATCCGTCAAGGTTAAGCTCAGATATTCTTTTGGCATTCTCTATTCTTATATCCCCGTACACTCCGCCCTGGTTGATTCCAAAAAGCATCTGATGAGGATTAATAGTATCAGAAAGACCGTTAAGCCTTTCAAGTTCATTTTTACATCTTACAAGCCATCTTTCAGTTCTTGCAACCGAAGCTTCCATATATTCTCTTGTAGACGGAAAAGGCGCGCATTCATCAAATGCCATTGCAATAGTCGAGCCAAGATTCGACTGTATCTGCATACTTTCCTCCGGTCCCATAAATATTCTGTGACCGTCTATATGCGACTGAAAATATACTCCCTCTTCCTTAATCTTACGAAGACCTGCAAGGGAAAACACCTGAAATCCTCCCGAATCCGTAAGAATAGGTCTGTCCCAAACCATAAACTTATGAAGTCCTCCGAGTTCCCTTATAACCTTATCACCCGGTCTTACATGCAGATGATATGTGTTAGATAACTGCACCTGAGTACCTATATCATGCAAATCCTCTGTAGATACAGCTCCTTTAATAGCTCCTACAGTTCCGACATTCATAAATACAGGAGTCTCTATAACACCATGAACAGTAGTAAAACGTCCTCTCTTAGCATTATTATCTTTACACAACAGTTCGTACACAACATCACCCCGCATCTACATAAGTATAACCATAAAATCAATCACTTTCAAGTCTTACCGATATCTCTCCGGTATTAAGTGTAACCGTTTCATCTGACGTCACTACAACAAGACCTCCATTGTCGTCTATATCAACGGCTTTTCCCGTATGCCATTCATCACCGGCACGGTACCTTATATTCTTTCCGATAACCATAGAAAATTGTCTGTAATCATTCAGGTATTGCCTGTCAGTTATATGTACGAATATATCCATAAATTCATTAACAACCGAAGCCGCAAGACTGTTTCTTGTAACATTATCAGGAAGCTTATCATACAAAGCTCCTGCAACATTTCTTACATTGTCGGTAAACCTGCTTTTGTCCGTAGCAACATTTATACCGATTCCAAGTACCACGTTAAGTTTTCCGTCACAGCCGCTCACAGCTTCAGCAAGTATCCCGCATACTTTCTTTCCGTTTACAAATATATCGTTTACCCATTTAATTAATGAATCAATATCACACACTGATTTTACTGCCCGGCATACCGCTACAGCAGCCGCAGAGGTTATAAGAAGCAAACTGTCTGAATCTTCTATAGGAAGAAGAAGGGACATATATATTCCGCTCTGCGCAGGCGATTCAAATGAACGTCCAAGCCTTCCTCTGCCCATTGTCTGCCTGTCGGCAACAATGAGCCTGTCATTAACTTCACCGCCGGCAACCTGCCTCTTAAGCTCGAGGTTCGTTGAATCAATTTCAGAAAAAACTACAGGTCTGTAATCCTTATAACGAATATCTTTATATATATCATCCGCACACAGCTCATCAGTACATTTTGTCACTTTTTTCACCACACATAGGATACTTAAAAGGTTACTATTCACGGCTTAGCCGATTTAGACAAAGTCTCGTCATGCTTGCATGAATGAGACTTTGTCTAAATCAGCTAAAAGCCTGTGAAGCAGGAACCGCCCCCATATGAGCAGTCTTAGTGCGCAGCACGAAACTGAAGCCTGTCAAGGCGACGAATGCGAATAGGTGTGGCGGTTCCGCGAATAATAACAAAACACTCCCGAAATGCTTCACATAGCATCCGGGAGTAATTAACATACAGGGGAAGAGGGATTCGAACCCCCGTGAACGGTTTTGGAGACCGCAATACTACCGCTGTATGATTCCCCTATGGCTTTTAGCCGTAAATTATGATAACCTATCAGGGCAGTATTGTCAAGCATTACTTTTAAAGTCCCAACAATTCTTTTAGAATCGCATTAACAGACGCAGGGTCTGCTTTTCCCTTCATTTCCTTCATAGTCTGTCCGACCAAGAATCCCATTGCCTTAAGCTTTCCTGAGTTGATGTCTTCAACCGACTTCGGATTAGCAGTAATAACTTTTTCTATAACCGAACGAAGCTCTCCCTCATCATTAACAGTCTTAAGGCCGTTCTCTTCTACATAAGCTTCAGGGTCAATATCTTCATCAAATATCTTTGCAAATACTTCCTTTGCAACATTTCCGTTAATCACACGTTCATCCGTCATCTTAATAAGCTTTGCAAGATTAGCAGGTGAAAATGTTACATCATCAGGCTCCATACCCTTCTCTTTAAGCAGATACATAGTCTCAACCATAAGCCAGTTAGACACCTTTTTAGGTTCTGCGCCCATCTCTACCGTTTCATCAAATATATCAGCAAGCTTTTTATGAGAGGTTATAATATCAATATCATAATCAGGAAGTCCGTACTGCGACTTATATCTTGTCATCTTCTCGTCGCGAAGCTCCGGCTGATTATTCTTTATCTCATTAAGCCATTCATCGCTTATAACAATTGGTACAAGGTCAGGTTCCGGAAAATATCTGTAATCCTGTGCATCTTCTTTTGAGCGCATTGGATATGAATATTCCTTTGAATCATCCCATCTTCTTGTCTCCTGAACAACTTTTTCGCCTGACTCAATAATATCTATCTGACGTTCACGCTCATTTGCTATTGCGCGGGCAATCGCCTTAAATGAGTTAAGGTTCTTTGTCTCGGTTCTTGTTCCGAATTCTTTGGCACCTTTTTCACGTACTGACAGATTAACGTCTGCACGCATTGAACCTTCATTAAGCTTGCAGTCAGAAGCTCCGAGGTACTGAATAATAAGTCTCAGCTTTTCAAGGTATGCAATAACCTCTTCAGCGCTTCTCATATCAGGTTCAGACACTATCTCGATAAGCGGCACTCCCGAACGGTTAAAATCAACAAGGGAACATTCTCCCCAGTCATCATGCACAAGCTTGCCTGCATCTTCCTCCATATGGATTTCATGTATGCCGACATGCTTCTTTCCTCCTTCCGGAGTCTCTATCTCTACCCAGCCATTCTGACATATCGGAATATACAGCTGCGAAATCTGATAATTCTGCGGATTATCAGGATAAAAATAATTCTTTCTGTCAAATTTACAATTCTGGTTAATAGTACAGTTAGTCGCAATTCCAACTGCCGCCGCATATTCTACAACCTGCTTATTCAGAACAGGAAGCGAGCCCGGCATACCCGTACATACAGGGCATGTATGCGTATTAGGAGCGCCTCCGAACTGCGTACTGCACCCACAGAATATCTTGGTCTTTGTTGCAAGCTCAACATGCACTTCAAGTCCTATGACTGTTTCATACTCTTTACTCATGGTTCTGCCCCCAATCTATCTACATATATTGCAGTATGCATAATCATGTGTCTGCTCGTATGCATATGCTGTACGTATAATCTTTTTCTCTTCAAAACAGTTACCTAACATCTGAACGCCTATCGGAAGACCTGAGCTGTCAATTCCGCACGGCACGGAAATTCCCGGAAGACCTGCAAGATTGGCAGATATCGTATAAATATCGCCAAGATACATCTTAATAGGGTCACTGAGACTTTCGCCAAGCTTTGGAGCCGTAGACGGTGATGCAGGTGCAAGAATAACGTCATATTTATCAAACGCTTTGTCAAATGCCTGCTTAATAAGCGCTTTTGTTTTTAATGCCTTAATATAATAAGCATCATAATAACCGCTGCTCAGTACAAATGAGCCAAGCATTATTCTTCTCTTAACTTCCGCTCCGAATCCTTCCGAACGCGACTTTTTAAACATGTTATGGAGTCCTTCATAATCCTCGGTACGGTAGCCGTATTTCACACCGTCAAATCTTGCAAGATTTGAACTTGCTTCCGCTGACGCAATAACATAATATGCAGGTATTGCATATTCAACAAGGCTTAAATCAAATTCCTCAACTGACGCCCCGGCTGCTTTTAGCGTTTCTGCTGCTTTATATATTGCATCCCTTACTTCATCATCAAGCCCTTCACCAAAATAATCCTTTGGAAGTCCTATTTTCATTCCTTTTACATCATTTACAAGAGCAGATGTAAAATCATAATCATTACGCTTTACCGACGTGCTGTCTTTTGGGTCGTGTGAAGCAATAGCTTCAAGTATAGCCGCGCAGTCAGTTACATCTTTTGCAACAGGTCCTATCTGGTCAAGAGATGAACCATATGCTATAAGACCATATCGTGATACAGTACCGTAAGTTGGCTTAATTCCCGTTACACCGCAAAATGAACTTGGCTGTCTTATTGAACCGCCGGTATCGGAACCAAGCGCATATGAACATTCACAGGCAGCTACAGCCGCACACGAACCTCCTGATGAACCTCCGGGAACATGTTCTGTATTCCAAGGATTCTTAGTCGGTCCGTAATAAGAAGTTTCTGTTGTACTTCCCATTGCAAACTCGTCCATATTAGTCTTTCCAATTATAACTGCTCCTGCCTTCTTAAGGTTAAGCACAGCCTCCGACGAATATGACGGCACAAAATTACCGAGTATTTTTGAACTGCACGTTGTAAGTATACCTTCGGTACACATATTATCTTTTATAGCAACCGGAACTCCTGCTAACGGACCTGTATATATTCCGTCTGCTATACCTTTTTCTACTTCCTTTGCCTGCTTTAATATATCTTCCTTTTCAAGAACAGTTACATAACTGTTAATATCCTTTTCAACCTTACCTATCTGTTCAAGAGCTGCTTCTGCCGCTTCACTTACCGACACTTCATGCGATTTAATTTTTTTGCCAAGCTCTACAGCGGTTAATTTCATAAGGCTCATTATCCTGTACCTCCCTAATCAAATGTTTTCGGCACTACAAACGAGCCGTCTTTTTCTTCAGGTGCATTAGCAATAATATTATCACGGTCATCACCATTGGTTACAACATCTTCACGGAACACATTATTTACAGGGAAAACATGCGACATTGGCTCAACATCCGTTGTATCAAGTTCACCAAGCTTATCTATATAATCAAGCATACTTCCCATGTCTTTTTTTGCCTGTTCCTTTTCTTCATCAGAAAGCATAAGCTTTGCAAGTATACCTACATATTCAATTGTTTCATCAGAAATAACATTTGCCATATCACTGCCTCCTTATTATTACGTTTGTACTCTCTTTCCTTTGGATACGGTTTGCTTCGCACTTCGTGCTCCCGCAATCCTAAAACATTCGAAATTTGCCCTGCCGGGCTTCTTTCTCATGTTTTTGCACGTATCAAGGTCATATATTTTTGTGCAAGCACGAAAATATATGACTTTGATACGTTTGTATCCAAAATAAGCAGCTCCACGTCCTCGTGGAAGCTGCTTATGATTAAATCCATCATCTGCTTTAAATTACATATCAACAGATCCATCAAAGTCGCCGTTCACAACAAAATATATTTTGTTATCTTCAGGCTTAACATAAAGTTCAATATCTTTTATGTCTCTGACTCTGTTGCCTGCTTTCTGCCAGATTGCTCTAATCTCTTTAATCTTATCCTTTACTGCTACATCTTTTCCAAGATACTGTATACGTACTGTAGTAGTAATCTCCTTTTTCTTGGTTGCTGCTTTCTTTGCTGTTTCTTTCTTTGCTGTGGTCTCCTTAGATGCTGCTTCCTTCTTAGGTGCTGTCTCAGTCTTTACTGCCGGTTTTTCTTCTGCTTTCATTTCAGGAGCTTCTTTAGCAGGTACTGCTTTAGCTGTTACATCTTTAACTGCAGGCTTAACGTCTGCGGCTTTTACAGCAGTATCCTTTGCCGGTTTAACACTAGCTTTTTCTGATGTTGCACTCTTAGCATTCTTAGTTGCCATTAGTAATAACCTCCATAAATTTTAAAAACAAATTAATAATTGCAGTCGAGGTGACAGGATTTGAACCTGCGACCTCTGCGTCCCGAACGCAGCGCTATACCAAACTTAGCCACACCTCGATATCGCTTAAACAGTAGTATATTACCACAAGAGAATCGTAAATACAAGTATAATTTTATTAGAAAGCCTATTCTTTAACACTTGTTAATAAAATAATCATTTACAAACTGCATTACTGAAACTTTTTTCATATCAAAAAATATAATGAGGAGTATAAAAAACAAAATAAGATATCTTTAGACATAAAAATTGATTTTGCTGAGAAAATAAAAGTTGCCGGTGAAACATCATTCAATAAATGGGAGGATATGTCTTCATTGTAATCCAGTCAATAAAAAAATGTAAAAGCAAAGAACTTTATAATGAATACATATAAGATATTCTTGATGTCAGTACGAACATGTATAAAATTGAGGATTGTTTCAGAGTGATGAAGACTAATTTTTCAGCAAGACTGATGTATTATCAGAAATAGAACAGGATTATAGCTCATTAATATCATATAAACTCTGAAAAATATAGATGTTACAAATATTGAAAATACATGTTACATATCAACATACACAAGTTCAGAGCTTTTTATCGCTTTAAATGCAATAATTGAACTAAGATGGGATAAGAAATATTACCAGCTAAATATGTTGAATAAAAAATCAAAACAATTTCCATACTACATTCGGAAAAACATTAAAAGAGGCTCAATCCCTGAGTATATATAAGGATTCGCGCCTCTGAATTTTTATTAAGTATCGAATATGGGATTATATATTAAACAGCTTGCCCGTCGTAAAATACAAAATTATGGAATATGTGAAAAGTTTTTCAAATACATCGGTCCTATACTGTTTATATTACTTGGTACAGTATATTTTTTGCATTTCCTCTTTTTAAACATGTAGATTACACCTTTCATTAGTTAAACGTAATTTACAATATCAATTAGCTTGTGATATCATCACAATTCCTTTAATCGTATCAGTGCCATTATTAATCTCATGCGTTACATTAAATGCATTAAATCCTATTGAGACTTTATCACCATTTTTTATATCCGATAATTTTTCATTCGGATACTCAAATCTTACAATTTTTACACTGTTCTTATCAAAATATGATGTCTGCCCGTCAACTGTCAGATATACTATTGACTTATTGTCATCCTTTCTATCAATAAAACTGACTGTCAGATTCTTTACATATATATCTCCTCCGTCAACCGTATTCGGCCGTTCCGTTGGATTCGCTATTGGGGTTGGATTTGGGGTTAGGATTGGTTCTTCTCTTTCCTCTTTAACATTCTTTACACGAATAATATACTTTATAATCCTTTTTCCCTTTTTTACCTCAATTTTGCATTTACCTTCTTTGAAAGCTTTTATTTTTCCCTTCTTAGTTACCTTTGCAATCTTTTTATTGCTGCACTTAATCTTGCTGCCTTTCTTTACTTTAAGCTGATAAGTTTTTCCTGTTTCAATAGTTATTGTCTTTTTCTTTGCATAAGCCCCTTGATTTGTAATAAATGTACCTATAACACATACTAACAAAAGTATTGATATATATACCGCTGATTTACTATTCTTTTTCAACATTTTAATCTCCCTCCATATTATTAATTTAATGATACCTGAACATTTTCAAAACCAATTTTTTCACCTTTTGAGTTGAACGCATATATATGGGTATAATATAAACCGCTTTCATTATATATATCAACATATTTTCCAATATAAACCTTATATCAATACAATATACTAAATATATAGAAGCGTCAATATTTTTATTCTATATTATTTCTTTCAAAAACTATATCACTCTATTTCTTAAGACGGCAAAAAGCGCTGAGTGCATACCATACACATCTCAGCGCTTTAAATTTTAAAATCAAAAACTCTTTATTTAACTTTAACAGTCATCTTTTTAACATTGCCTACTGCATCTTTAACTACAATTCTGTTCTTTCCTTTTTTAGTAAGCTTACATGTACCTGCTATAACTTCTTTAACTTTCTTGCCGTTGATTGTCACTGCAGCAATACCGCTGTCTTTATCAACAACTCTGAAAACCTTGCCCTTTTTATATGTCTTATTATTCTTAATCTTCTTTATAACAGGTTTCTTCTTATCAACAAAGAATGTTACCGTTCTCTGCTCGCCGCTTGCAGAAGTAAGAACAACCGTATGCTGTCCATGAGTTCCAAAGGTTGTATCATTTGCTATGTTGTTTCCGTTACATACGGCCGATACCGCACCTTCATAATGAAGGGTGACAGGATTTTTATAGCTTGCACCCTGAGTAACTCCGCTTATAGCAATGCCTGAATTACATGTTGCATATATAGTTGTTTTTTCAAGATTAGAAAAGCTTATTTTCCATGTAGCTTTCTTAGGATTAGCAGAATCAATAACCGCAAGCGGGTCGGTTGCTGCTATATCGTAATCAAATTCAACTGAATACATTACAAAGCATGAATCCATCATTTTTTTCATCTCAGCGCGTTCTTTTTTAGAATAACCGCTTTCGTCAAATTCCGTTCCAAGCTCATTAGCAAGAACCTTAAAGTTTAATACAACTCCTGTTTCCCATATCTGAGTCTCTCCATGCACAGAATCCTGCTGACTTGACTTTATAGTCTGCGCTATTGTCTGCGTTATCTGTTCAGAATCTTTTGGATTGACATAATAGTCAGTTCCGTTAATATTCTGAAGCTGATATCCGTCTTTTAAAAGCTCGCTTTCCATTGCACTAATATCAGAATCACTTACTGTGCCAAGAGCTTCACGCATAAAATTAATATATGCCTGCTTATTAATATATGCATTCATAGTCTCATTAACAACTCCGTCTTTAGTTACCTTGTGTGACACATGCACGTCTACACATCCTGCAAGTGAAAACACCATGCAGAGTACAAGAAGTGCCGCCATAATTCTTTTCTTCATACTACCCATTCCTTTCATTAAATATTTAACAATAATATCATACTTATAATTCTTGTGCAACGACATTATTATTCCAATAATCTTTTCGCATTTTTGAATGTAATATTTTCATACTCTTCATCAGACAGCTTAAGCTCTTTTAACGCCTGAAGTGTATCAGCCGGATTCTCCCAGGGATTGTCACTTCCGAAAAGTATTTTATCAGAACCATGCTCCTTAATAATATCTCTATACATTTTTTTATCGATAAATAACGATAAAAATGCAGTATCCATATATATAGGAGTTCCTACAAGATATTTCATAACATCATCCCACATATCAAATCCGCCAAGATGAGCAGCAATAATATTTTTTCCTGACACTTCGCCCAGAACATTATGAATCTTTTTCGGAGTGCAGCGTACCGGGCCTGAAAAACCTATATCGCTTCCTGCGTGAATTACTACCATAAGCCCCAATTCTTCTGCTTTTTTAAGTATACGTATGCTCTGCTCTGAATCTACGTCAAGCATCTGAAATTCGTGATGAATTTTTATTCCTTTAAATCCGTCTTCGGCAATCCTTTCCACCGTATCAATTGCATTCTTCCCTAACGGATATACCGTTGCAAAGGGCTCAATCTCGTCACACCTCATTCTTTTTGCAAACGCATTAATACTTTCCGTCTGCGATTCTTTTGTTGCAATGGGAAGAATAATACTTTTGTCAACTCCTGTTTCCTTCATTAATCTCTTAAGCCCGTCTGCCGTACCGTCGCTATGCTCATTATACACTTCATTTCCTGCATCTTTCATGCCCTGCTTTAAGCTTTTAATAGCAGCAGGAGCTACCTTATCAGGAAAAATATGCGTATGAAAATCTATCAGCACAATAATCACCTCAAATTTTTTATAATATATGTAACGGTTCAATCCACGCCATTTGCAATATCGGTTATAGCTGAACTGTTTAACCGCAAACAATAATATCACAAATGAGCCGTAAAATACAAATGTATCTTACGGCTCATTATATACAAAGGAGAAAGATTATTCTTATTTAACCTTTTTTACAACCTTAACTTTACTCCACTTACCGGTAACTTTTTTTGTACCGTCAAGGTTATAAGCGCGTACTTTTACATAATAACGCTTTCCTGACTTAAGTTTTTTAATTACCGCTTTAGCCTTATTGCTTTTTACTGTAAGTGTTTTTGCTTTCTTAAACTTCTTATTGGTACTGTATGAAACCTGATATCCCGATACGCCTTTAAGCTTTTTATATTTAACTACAACCTTGCCTTTAGCCGTACTCTTTAAACTTTTAATCTTAACCCTTGCAGGCGCTTTAACCGACGCTGCTGTCGGTGCGTCAGGTGTATTATGAGGCAGATTCGTAACTGCAGGCGGATTATTAGTATTAGAAACAGGCGGTGTTACAGGCACTTCTTTAGCTTTAATAGTATATTCTTTCGAAAGTCGTCCGCCAAAACCATTAATTCCCGTTACATATACCGTTGCTGTTCCCGCATTAATATTATTGGAATAGAACAATTCATACTGCTCGCCTTCTGTAAGCGTCTTTCCGTCTCTTACAACGGTAACAGAAGGTCTGCACTCATTTCCCGTATATTCATACTCATTCTGTGAAAGAGTAACTTCTGCATCGGAAATAAGCGCCTTTGAAACTGCAATTCTGTCTATAGAAGGTGAATTGCCTGAATCATTATAAAGAGTTATTGTATTATCACCCGCATGAAGGTCTATATCAATATATTCTCCGCTGTCACCGACGGAATCACCCCAGTCTCCTTCGATACCTACAAGATTACTAAGCGAAATTACATTTTCGCCATTATTAATATCTACTTTAAGATTGCTCTTTGATGATGATATAAGGTAAACCTTGAACTGATACGTTCCGTCTTCAGGTACATTTATATTATCAAAAGTAATTGAATTATCCTTAGAACTTCCCAGTCCGTTTACAAATGCCCTTCCTGCCGCAGCGGCAACTCCGTCTTTTATAGCCGTTCTGCCTGAAAGCTGCGCATTTTCTGCTTCATAATAATTATAGTTATCATAAACAGTCCACTTAACAGGGTCATTCTTTGTAAGCTTAATTGCGCAACCGCCGTTTTCAAGAAGCGGCACAGTAATGTAATCGTCTTTACTTACAGTAGTTGTCTCAAGCTCTATGTCAGTTCCGTCACTGTTATCTTTGTAAATATATGCATTATATGTGCAGTCAGGGTCAAGGAAATCAAGATAAACATCGCAGACGCCTGCCTCCTTTGTCATAGAACCTATATACCAGTTCTCGCCGTTCCTTCTTGCACGAGTAATATATTCACCCGGATAAGCTTCAACGAGTATGCTTTCGTCCCATGTGCTAGGCACGTCTGAAATAAGTGAAAATCCTGTGTAACCCGGATATACGTATCCTGACTGTGCAAATGTCTGTACAGCCGATTCATACTGTATACACATTGAGAGCATAAAACCTGATGTAGCAATACTTCTAGGATGTGTCTGCAAAGCAGGTGTATATTCCATTGAACCTATAACATTTCTTGTAAGCGGAAGTATCATAAGAGTCTCAACAGGCGATGCATCGGACCACTTAAAATATTCCATTCCGCATACTGCTTCACTTGAAAGAATATTAGGGTATGTACGATTCTCTCCGTTAGGGTCGGTACATCCATGAAAATTAACTACCAGATGATGCTTAGCTGCAATATCAATTATCCAGTACATATTTCTCATTGCAAACTGGCTGTCGCTTTCAATGTAATCTACCTTAACGCCCTTAACACCCATACGCTCACACCATGCGAACTGTTCTTCAATATCATCTATATTATCAAGGTCAAATATGTGCTTTGCATCCCATTTATGAACGCCGTACCAGAGAATAAGACCCACATCCCGCTCGTCAGCATATTCAACAAGACCTTTAATCTTTTCCTCATAATTATCCCATACTTCCCATCCGAAATCTACGAGACAATATTCTATACCCGAATTAGAACAGAAATCAATATAGTCAAGCATGCTGCCGTAATCTATATTATCTGAAGCTGTTGACCACCATGACCATACCGAAGTTCCCGGAACAACCCATGAGAAATCACCCTCTGCAGGCGGATTCAAATCTGTAATAAGTGTGCTTGATGTAACGGCATTCAGGTCCTCACCGATTATTGCTGCTCTCCAAGGCGTTTCAAAACTTCCTGTAAACTCTACGCTTCTCACATCTTCGTGAGGTCTGTCACCCACAAATCCGTGCTTACTCATATCATCCTCGCCAATAAGCCTTGGTCCAAATTTAATTTGAAGAGCTTTGCTTCCGCCTTTTGTCTGAAATATCGATGCACAATAAGGATTATCATTGTTATACACACTTGCTTCTGACAAAAGCGCCCACGCTCCGTTAGCTGCCGGAATTTCGGCAAGTATAGGCGCGGAATATGACGCGTTAGAAGATTTTACCTGTGCCATTGCCCTTTTCTCATATCTTCCGCCCTCATATGTCGCGCTTGGAGAATTAGTCCATATAGTTCCTCCGTCAGGTAAAACAAACGAGCTGGCCTCTGATGTTATCGAAACACTTTCATTATCCTGTGTTCTGTCAGCATCAACCAGATAACGATATGCCATACCATCGTTAGATACTCTGAACTGCATAACTACGTCTGCATTATCCTTGGTTAATTTGAATTCAAGTTCCTTGTATTCCTTATTAACATGGTTTACAGGTCCCTGAATAATATCATATTCATCTTTTCCGTCTGTAACTTTCACAGAACCTGCGTCAAGAACAAGTCCCTTTGACAAATCAGCATCTTTTGTAACAATTCCGACAAGCGAACACTGAAGGACTACATAATCATTCAGATAAGCTGAATAATAATATGCTCCATCTGCATCCTCCCAAAGCTGCACCTTTATCTTCTCATCAGGCGAGCTCAAATTAAGTACATCAACCTTAGTAAGTCCGTCTGCACCTTCATCACCGATAACAGCTGCTTTTACTTCTCCATCAGAAGAAAGCGGTGATAAAGGACATAAAACTCCTAAAAGCATGGATGCAGCCATAATTGATGATAAAACTGCATTTCTTACTTTTTTACTAATCATTCTATATTACCTCCTCTTTTTCACGTAACTGCGCATATGTCTTTTAATGCGTCAGTCCCCATATGCAGACAGTTCCCCATATGTAATTTAATTGTACTTCACATAATGTTTATAATAAATGGAACTTTGTTAAATTAACATGCAAAAATGTTTGTTTCTTGTAATTGCACGTTTATTCTTATATAATTATATTAAATTATGACCATGCATGAAAGGGGCCTTTTTATGGATATTACACCTCATCTTACCAATACTGCACACTACAAATGCCTTGAATCCGTAGAAAAGAGCCAGCATGACCTTTATCTATGCTACTGCGGCACCCAGAACTGCGGACCTTCCCATACATTCGGTCCATCTGTAAGAAATGAATATCTTGTCCATGTCGTTGTATCGGGAAAAGGAACTTATACTTTAGATGACAAAACATATGAGCTTTGCGCCGGAATGATATTTCTTATATGGCCCGGTGTTTCGACAATATACAAAGCAGATGATGCAGACCCTTGGTCGTATGTGTGGTTTGCATTTAACGGAGCTAAAGCGGAAGCTGTTCTTGGTTATGCAGGACTTTCAAAAGACAGCCCTGTAAGCACGGTGCCTGACACCACTCCGTACGTCAACTGCGTGATGGGCATTCTTGAAGCATGCCAGCTTACTTTCTCCAACGAATTTAAACGCGAAGCATATCTTTATACTCTTGCCGCACAGCTTGGCGACGACCTTCATAAGAATACCTCTGCTGCTTCTGAATATGAGTATTCTTATAAAACTTATGTTAATCATGCACTTGATTATATTGAAAATAACTACTACAATAATATCCGCATTTCAGCTATTGCCGATTATATCGGCATCAACCGTTCCTATCTGACAATATGCTTTAAAAAGGTTATGAACATGTCACCTCACGAATATCTGATAGAATACCGAATCAGCCAGGCAAAAAATATGCTTAAAACCACATCGCTATCCATAAGTGAAATAGCTGAAAAAGTCGGATATTCCGACTCACTCGCCTTTTCAAAGGTATTTAAAAACCATATCGGTATATCTCCGAAAACTTTTCGCAGACAATATAAAAACGCTGCGAAAGAACCTTCTAATTAAATGTATTTATTAATTTTCTTTCAAAATAATAAAATCACAATGCAATATTGTTAAAATGCAATGTATATTTTATTATAAATATATTGTATAATATATTCATCTTTATGATATGAAGGGGGATTACTATGAAACAAATCGGAAAACATTTACTCAAATGCATCTCTTATATCATGTCAGGTGTTATGTTATGTACACTTTTCATCACATATGAGGCAGCGGCAGCTAAAAAACCAACATTAAACAAGAAAAAATGCGGCATTACTATCCATGAAACTACAAAACTAACAATTAAAAACGGCAGCAAAAAAGCTAAGGTTACATGGAAAAGCAAAAAGCCAAAGATTGCAAAGATAACTAAAAAGAAAACTTTGGGAAAATCAGCTTACGCGGTAGTAAAGGGCATTAAACCCGGAAACTCAACAATTACCGCATCATACAAGCTTAACAAAAACACACTAAAGCTTAAATGCAAAATAACAGTTACAGATACTAAGGAGGTTAAGCCTATGCTGACACAGGCGCCGCAGGACCAAAATAATCCTGCCCCGGCTAACCCTACAGTCAAACCTACTAATATTCCTACCGACACGCCTGCACCTACGGCAGTACCTACACCTACTCCGGTTCCATTTGCCAATCTTGTAGAAGTAAATGAACTTGAAGAATGTAAAACCGCTCCAGATATATTTACTTATATCGACAAAACTCCGGTTACTGCCGAAAACTGGAACGGACGCGCCGAAGAAATCCGCCAGATGTATCAGTATTATATGTATGGTATGTGGAGAGACGGTGAAGGCGAATCCCTTTCATACATCGCAGATGGAAACAACTTAAAAATTGACATATCCACAGACGGCTCCATTCAGGGTCAGAAAGCAGATGCAAACGCATCATTTACCGTAGACGTCAATATTCCTGACGGTTCTGCACCTGAAGGCGGATGGCCTGTTATTATTTCAATGGGTAATCTTACCGAGCAGCAGACGGCTCTTGATAACGGATATGCGGTAATCAATTATGATACCGCTCAGGTTTCTTCCGACTCTGCAGCACGAAGCGGCGCTTTCTATACATTGTATCCTTATAATGCAAAAGAATGGCGTGAACAAAGCGGCGTACTTATGGCATGGGCATGGGGCGCAAGTAAAATTCTCGATGCACTTTACGCAGGAGCCGGCGGCGAATACAGCATAAATCCTGACTTTGCAATCATTGGAGGCGTATCACGCTGGGGAAAAGCAACAGCAGTAACCGGCGCCTTTGACAGACGATTTAAAATAGCGCTTCCTACATGTTCAGGCTGCGGCGGCATGGGCGTATTCAGATACAACCCTAATGCTGCGGTAACACAGACCTATGATGTATCAAGCCTAGGATATATGTCTACGGCTACATATAAGCAGGGAGATATAGAAACTCTCGGAAGCATACAAAGCAGCGGTGAAAGCTATTGGTTTAACGAAAGATTTAAACAATTTAAAAATATATATCAGCTTCCGTTTGACCAATATTACTTATCTTCACTTTATGCTGAAGAAGGAAGAACGCTTATGCTTATCGGCGGTTTTAATTTTGATATATGGCAGAATACACCGTCGCTATGGTATAACTTCCAGAAAGCAAAGCAGGTATTCGATATGCTTGGTCTTAGCAGCAATATAATAATCAATCTGCACGATGCAGCAATGGGACATAATATCCTTAACGACGACGTAGTAAAACTATTCAAATACTGCAGCGAAATGTATTTTGGAAAAGATGTAGAGGGATTTGAAATATCAGACCTGCAGACTACGCTTTTTGAACTCACAGATACACCTGCAGGTATCAACAATAAAGAAATATACGAAGCACAGATACCAGAGGGCCTGTAATTATATTTTGCAGAGCTCCGTTGCAAGAGAGCCCGTAATATATTTTGCAGAGCTCCGTTGCCTTACGGCAAAAGTCGTCTGCAAAATATATTACGGGCCAAGAAAGCTCCGCGAGGCCCAAAAATGGTAAAAATAATCTATAAAATATATTATGGGCGTTGGAAAGCTCCGCGAGATATCAAAAAATTATTAACGTCTGCAAAATATTTTACAGGCGTTAATAATTTTTTTCGCGCCTATTCCTGCCAGAATGCAGTATACCGGAACATATGTATACAAATACCGCGCCCTTGCTTCAAATAATAACTCAAAAGCTGTAAGTCCGATTATTGCAAGAAATATGACGCTGTATATCTTTTGGTTATCATCATTTACTCTGCCAAGTCCTGCGCAAAAGCATAACAGCAGAATAAGCAGCCATACCGCCTGTGCATATGTCCCCCATTTAATATGGTTTTTACCATCCATATAATAAATACTCCGCAAAAGCGTCGCAGCTTTATTATCCGGCGCTTTATAAATTTTTTTGAAGTGTCCGCCCTCTACTCCCCAGGCAAATGTTCCGTCATTATAATTAACCAGTATTTTTTTCCAAAGATGACCCAGATAACCTTTAACTCCAAAGGCTTCAAGTCTGTCTTTACATATATCAAAATTCACCCTGTTCCGTTCTTTACGCGTAACAATACCGGTTGATACATCTACGTCTTCCCTTGAATACACGCCATTCGTACTTTCGTTAAGACCCATTTTCAGAAAATGAGTCATCCCGATTGATAATTCCTTATTTAACACAAAACCTTCTTTTTCATATATAAAATCAGCACATTTAAATACGGTTAATGAAACGGCGATTCCCATCACAAGGATAATTCCCTTTTTTACAATAAGCTTTTTGCTCTTATCCTTAAATGCATATACAAACTCCATTAAAATTATAGCAATCAGCATAACGGCAATCTGTGGCTTTATCATATAACCGACAACTGACAGCATCGTTATCAAAAAATATCTGCATACGCTTTTTACTCTGCCGCACACAGGCCTGATATAAATATACAAAATCAAAATCGGAAATATAAGACCCACAGAATCAGAATAAGGAACTGCAGCCCAAGGCGATAAACCAAATGAACCTATTCCTAAAAGAAATCCGAAAAATGCACTTTTCTCATCAATTAATCTGCGTAATGTTCCAAATATAAGTACGCATGACAATGTACTAAAAGCGCAATTTATTATAAGAAGCGGAAACACTTCTGCACGTCCGGTAAATATTCCTGCCATACTATTAATCTTAAGTACCAATGCATAAAAGGACACCAAAAATAAGTTATTGGAGTATTTTGAAAAATAGCTGCTGTTAAGCTCTTCATTATACCCATGAGCAATCTGCCTTGCCGCTTTAAATACCGTATTGACATCCCATCCCACACGAAAATAAATATTATATGTAAGATATATCTGAAACGAAAACAATAGAATCGCCAAAATCATAACCACAAGAGGATATGATATTTTAACCCCACTGTAATATTTTCTAATAAGGCAAAAAATAACAGACACCGCAGCAATTCCAATCAGAATGCACAGCATCATTACTATATTTGAAACCAAAAATTCTTTTTTACATATATAACCGACATTGGAGAAAAAAATGAGCAGAACTAAAATTACGCCAAATAATACCGCAAAAAATGTCTTTATCCCATTATTAATAATATTAATCATTTTACAGGTACCCACCTATTATTTAAAATCCTTCCTCTTTCCTCTGCAGCCTTATCTCTTTCCTTTTCAGCGCAGCTTCCCACTCGGCTTTTTCAGATTCGCTTTCCACAATAATTCCCGGCACCTCTGCCGGATTACCGTCTTTATCAATAGCAACTATAATAAGGTACGCCCTGTTAATAGGTCTACGCATACCGTTTAAAGCTTCAACATAAGTATCAACCCGTACTTCCATTGATGTGCGTCCTACATAGGTTATTCTTCCTGTCAGCGCAACCAAATCTCCCTGACGGGCTCCCCGTATGAATTTCAGGTTATCTACAGATGCTGTTACAACATTGCATTCTGCATGTCTGACAGCAGTCAGTCCGGCCACCTCGTCAATCCACTCCATAAGCTTGCCGCCAAACAGCCTTCCCGCGCCGTTCAGATATCCCGGACGCACTTGAAAAAACTGTTCAACAACCGAGTCGCTGACTTTCTTCATCTTTCTTCCATTACATTCAGACGCCATAGTGTACTCCTTAATTTATATTAACAAATCCAAAATTTCATCCGCTTTATGAGCAAATACATCTGCACCACACTGCTTAAGATACTCGCGGTCACGAAAGCCCCATGTTACTGTAAGACAGCGGATTCCCGCATTTTTTGCCGTCGCGATATCAACATCAGAATCTCCGATATATATTGATTCTTCCGGTCTTACATTCAAGGCTCCCATTACAGACAATACAGAATCCGGAGCAGGTTTTTTCTTTATTCCATCACGTTCACCCACTGCATAATCAATAAGCCCCGGAAAATATCTCAGGCATAATTCCTGTACCGCAAAGTCCGCCTTGTTAGAAACAACTGCTATAAAATAACCCTTTTCTTTCAATGTCTCTATAACGTTTACAATGCCGGGATAAGGTCTGGTCTTATCCCGACAATGTAATTTATAATAGTCTTTAAATACCTGAAATACTTTTTCTATATCAGCTTCTCCTGCATATGGAGGAACACTTCTCTTAACGAGTTTTAAAATTCCGTTACCGACAAATTTTCTAACATCGTCCTTTGTGTGTTCAGGGAAACCACAATATGACAATGCATAATTAATCGAATCCGTAAGATCATCCAAAGTGTCAAGAATAGTTCCATCCATGTCAAATATTGCAAGCTTCTTTTTCATTCTGTTTTCATCCTTTATTTGTCCCAGAGAACGACTTCATTATTTATTCTTGTAGCTTTCATATCAATAAGGCGCTGATTTTCAGAACCTCTGAATTTAAGCTGTATATTTTTTAATTCTTCTACGAATTTTCCGTCCACAAGAACGTCTATGCTGTCAAGTATCTCATCCGTAACTGACGTATAACGGCTGCCCCCGGGCTGTAAATCTACATCATATAAAAATCCTGTATACATCCAGATATCTTTTCCTGAAACTTCTGTTTTTATACGCTTTATAAGTCCCGAAACAACCTGCTGGTTGGAAATCTCAAACGGTTCTCCCCCCAGAATGGTAATTCCCTGATAATAACCTTTTTTCAGTTCATTTATAATGAAATCTTCCATATCATCATCATATGGTTCCCCATATTCAAAATCCCATGTCTGGGGCTGAAAACACCCTTTACAATGATTCGTGCAGCCGGATACAAATACGCTGATTCGTATTCCCGGGCCATTGGCACTGTCGACAGTAAGTATTTGTCCGACATGCATTTTTATTCAATCCTTCCGTAAATAGTCTTATGCCTCCTGCGCAAATGTTTCATTAGACATATGAAGCACCCTGTCCTTAATCTCCTGAGTCCTGCCCTGATTCCAGAACTGCGTGCCTATATATCCGCATGTACGTCTTGCAACAAACATCTCGTCCTGATTAGTATTGCCGCAGTTCGGGCATTTCCAAATGAGCTTGTCAAACTCATTCTTTACAATCTGAATTTCTCCTGAATAGCCGCAGCGCTCACAGTAATCACTCTTAGTATTAAGTTCGGCATATACAATATTATCATAAATAAACTTCATAACCGAAAGAACCGCTTCTGTATTATTCTGAAGGTCAGGAACCTCAACATAGCTTATTGCACCACCCGGTGAAAGCTTCTGGAAATCAGACTCAAACTTAAGCTTACTAAACGCATCTATATTCTCTGTTACATGAACATGATAACTGTTAGTAATATAGTTCTTATCAGTTACGCCCGGAATAATTCCAAATCTCTTCTGAAGGCATTTCGAGAACTTATATGTTGTTGATTCCATTGGAGTTCCATATACGGAATAACTTATATTCTCAGCTTGCTTCCACTCTTTACATTTATCATTAAGCTTCTGCATAACAGCTAAAGCAAATTCACGTCCTTCAGGAGAAGTATGGCTCTTTCCTATCATTCTCATGCACATTTCACAAAGCCCCGCATAGCCGAGAGAAATTGTTGAATATCCATTGTATAACAACGGATCAATCTTCTCACCTTTTTTCAGACGTGCAAGAGCTCCATGCTGCCACAAAATAGGCGCTACGTCAGATGTTGTTCCGAGAAGTCTCTCATGTCTGCAGCGAAGCGCTCTGTGGCATAATTCAAGACGTTCCTCTAATATCTCCCAGAACTTGTCCATATCACCGTAAGAAGAACATGCAACATCAACAAGATTAATAGTAACAACACCCTGATTGAATCTTCCGTAATATTTACGGCTTCCGTCCGGATTACGCTGACTGTCTTCAACAGTCGGGAATGAACGACATCCCATACAAGGATATACATCTCCCTGCTTTAATTCACGCATAACTTTTGCTGAAATATAATCCGGAACCATGCGCTTTGCGGTACATTTTGCCGCAAGCACTGTAAGGTCCCAATACTTTGAATCTTCTGTAATATTATCTTCGTCAAGCACGTAAATAAGCTTAGGAAACGCAGGGGTAATCCATACTCCCTTTTCATTCTTTACGCCTTCCATTCTCTGCTTCAGCACTTCCTTAATGATAAGCGCAAGGTCGTCACGCGTCTGTCCTTCCGGAACCTCGTCCAAATACATGAATACAGTAACAAACGGAGCCTGTCCGTTACAGGTCATAAGAGTAATAAGCTGATACTGTATTGTCTGAATACCGCTCTTTACTTCTTTCAAAAGACGCATCTCGGTTATTTTATCAATCGTTTCATCATCCAAAGATTCGCCGCATGCTTCACGCTCTGCAACAACCTCCTTGCGAAGCTTCTTTCTGCTTATATCTACAAAAGGTGCAAGATGTGACAGCGTAAACGACTGTCCGCCGTACTGATTACTTGCAACCTGAGCTACAATCTGGGTCGTAACATTGCAGGCTGTAAAAAAGCTGTGCGGCTTTTCAATCATAGTCTCGCTTATAACAGTACCGTTCTGCAGCATATCTTCAAGATTGACAAGGTCACAGTTATGCTCTTTCTGTGCAAAATAATCTGAATCATGGAAATGGATAATTCCCTGCTCATGGGCTTCTACAATCTCTTTCGGTAACAGAAGCCTTTTTGTAAGGTCCTTGCTGACTTCTCCTGCCATGTAATCTCTCTGCGTAGAATTAATAACGGAGTTCTTATTGGAATTCTCCTGATTAATCTCTTCATTTACATTATCGATAAGAGTCAGTATTCCATCGTCTGTAGTATTGGACTTTCTTGTAAGCTCTCTCTTATAACGGTAGCGGACATATTTCTGCGCAACTTCATATCCACGCATTTCCATAATGCCTGTCTCTACCATATCCTGAATATCTTCGACATTGATAGCATGAGTCATCTCGTTACTTCTCTTTGCTATCTTGTCGGCAACCGCATTAATCTGATAATCGCTAAGCTGATATAATTTATCAACCTCGTTATTAGCAGCTTTAATGGCATTAACAATCTTTGTTATATCAAATAAGACTTCCTCCCCGTTACGCTTAATTACATTAGTTTTTACCGCCGTATCCATAATATCCTCCATCTCCAGTATTTTGTATTCGTCATTCAAATATGACACTATATGTTGTGCGTTTCTTAGTATAGCACACATGATATATAAATACAACAGCTAAAAAATATTTTTTTAATATTAAAAGTAACAGTTCAGCCATAACCGATATTGTGTGCTCATTCATGCAAGCATGATTCACCCACAATATCGGTTATGGC